>OIDD01000163.1_pt1 | contig 42385 bp, 31 predicted proteins | sample 1606751 | NCBI WGS metagenome assembly OIDD01 (sample SAMEA3882544, study PRJEB24775) | human gut metagenome | biome: human-associated habitat; feature: intestine environment; material: feces | place: Netherlands | collected 2009/2010
TGCCGATCATGGAGTGCTCGCTGGTGCCGATCAGGTACAGGTCCTCGCCCTCGATCTTGTACATCATGGCGTCCATGTCCGTTTGGCTCATCACGCCCTCCACCACGTTGCCGTGGATCATAAACGGCGGGATGCAGTAGGTGAAGCCCTTGTCGATCATAAAGTCACGGCCATAGGCGGTGACGGCGGAGTGCAGCCGCGCGATGTCGCCCATCAGGTAATAGAAGCCGTTGCCGGATACACGGGCGGCAGCGTCCATATCCACGCCGTCGAAGCGTTCCATGATCTCCGTGTGGTAGGGGATGGGGAAGTCCGGGGTCTTGGGCTCGCCGAAGCGCTCCACCTCTACGTTGCAGCTGTCGTCCGGACCGATGGGCACAGACTCGTCGATCATCTGGGGGATGACCAGCAGCAGCTTGTTCATGGCCGCCTCGGCGTTGGCCTTCTTCTCCTCCAGACGAGCCATGCGTTCGGCGTTGGCCTTTACGGCGGCGTTGTTGGCATCGATCTCCGCCTGAAGGGCGGCCTTCTCCGCCTCGTCGGCGCACTTTTTCAGCCTGCCGAACAGGGGACCGTTGGCCTTGGATAGTTTGTTGCGCTCGGCCTTCAGGGCCTCGCCCTCGTTGATGGCCTCGCGGCGCTCGCTGTCCAGGGCGATGACCTCGTCCACCAGGGGCAGCTTGGCGTTCTGGAACTTCTTGCGGATATTCTCCTTTACCAGGTCCGGGTTCTCCCGGATAAACTTGATGTCAAGCATATTCTATACCTCTATTCGATGATGTTTCACGTGAAACGCTTATCGCTTTCCCAGCTTTTCCAGAGCCTCCAGCAGGGCGTTCAGGTCCTCGGTGCCGTAGTATTCCAACTCGATGCGCCCCTTCTTTTTGCCGTTGACGATGCGGCAGGGGCGGCCCAGCTTTTCGCCCAGCTCACGGGCGGCCTCCTCAACATAATTGACGGAAAGCGCGTCCTTTTGGGGCTTTTCTTTTTTCTCGGCGGCGAGTTTTTTCACCAGCAGTTCCGTCTGGCGGACGGAGAGGGCGTCCTTGACCACGGTCTCCGCGGCGGCCTGCTGCTGTTTGCTGCCCAGCGTCAACAGGGCGCGGGCGTGTCCGGCGGAAAGCCGTCCGTCCTCCACCATGGCCCGCACCGGCTCGGTCAGCCCCAGCAGGCGCAGGGCGTTGGCCACGGTGGGGCGGGACTTGCCCACCCGCTGCGCGCACTCGTCCTGGGTCATGCCGTACTGCTCCGTCAGCACCCGGTAGCCCTCGGCCTCCTCAATGGGGTTCAGGTCCTCTCGCTGGAGGTTTTCGATCATGGCCAGCTCCATGGCCTTGCGGTCGTCGGCCTCGATGACCACCACGGGCACCTGAGTCAGCCCTGCCATCCGCGCCGCCCGCCACCGCCGTTCACCGGCGATGATCTGATAGTAGCCGGATTGCAGCTTCCGCACGGTCAGCGGCTGGATGATGCCGTGTATCCGGATGGAGTCCGCCAGGTCACTGAGGGCCTCCGGCTCAAAGCTCTTTCTGGGCTGGGTGGAGCAGCTCTCCACCTGGCTGATGGGCAGCAGCAGGGAGGAGGCGCGCTCGTCCTTGGCGGCGATGACGTCGTCACCAAGCAGTGCGCTTAGTCCCTTGCCCAGACCTTTTGTGTTCGCCATACCGCGTCTCCTTTCAGCAGTTGTTCTTCCGCAAAAATTCCGCCGCCAGCGCCATGTATGCGTCCGCGCCCCGGCAGGTCTTGTCATAGGCGGTGATGGGCTTGCCGTGGCTGGGCGCTTCGCTGAGCCGTACGTTCCGCGGGATCACGGTGCTGTACACCTTCCCGGCAAAAAACCGCTTCAGCTCCTGGGCCACCTGAATGGACAGGTTGGTGCGGCCATCGAACATGGTCAGCAGCACGCCCTCGATATCCAGCCCGGGGTTCATGCTGCGCCGCACGATACGCACGGTGTTCATCAGGTCGCTGAGTCCCTCCAGCGCGTAATACTCGCCCTGCACCGGGACCAGCAGACTGTTGGCGGCGCACAGTGCGTTCAGCGTCAGCAGCTCCAGCGAGGGCGGACAGTCGATGAAAATGAAATCGTAATTGTCCGCTACCTGCCGCAGCGCAGCCTTCAGCAGGAACTGCCGGTCCTCCATGTTGATCATCTCCACGCCGGCGCCGGCCAGCGCCTTGCTGCTTGGCAGCACGTCGCCATAGGGCGTGGTCACGATCAGCTGGGCCGTCTCTGCGCCGTTGATGAGCGCATCGTAGACGCCGTTGCTGGTGGTCTTGTCTACGCCCATGCCGCTGGTGGCGTTGGCCTGGGGGTCAAAATCGCACAGCAGCACCCGCTTGCCAGCGGCTTTTACGGCGGCGGCCAGGTTTACGCAGGTGGTGGTCTTGCCCACGCCGCCCTTCTGATTTACGATCGCAATGATTTTCGCCACAGCAAATTCCTCTTTCTGTCTGAGTTCATTATGATAGTATATACCACCTGCATGGAGGGTTTCAAGAGGGAAAATGCAAATTTTCGCCCTTTTGTTTCACGTGAAACATAAAGGGACAAAAACGGGGCGGCTGTTTCACGTGAAACAGCCGCCCCGTTCCTCATATCAGTATCACGCCGTCCAGCGGCGGCAATGTCAGGTGCGCTTTCCCGTCGATGACCAGAAATCGCTGTCCGGTCATCGCGTCCTGCGCGGTGGGCGCGTCCCAGGCCAGCGTCAGGTCTGCCGGCGCGTCCCCGGCGTTCAGCGCCATTACCGTGCGCTCGCCTCCGTGCTCACGCTCGATGGCCAGAGCGCCGCCTCGGGCCAGCAGATAGCGCAGGGCGCCCGAGCGCAGGCTCTCCCGCGTTCGCCGCAGCTGTCCCAGAGTACGGAAGAAGTCCGTCAGCGCCGCGACCTCGCTGCCCCAGGGGAAGGCGCCCCGGTTCAGCGGATCCTCGAAGCCCTGCACGCCGGCCTCATCGCCGTAGAAGAGGGTGGGAGAGCCGGGGAAGCTGTAGAGCAGCATCCCCGCCAGACGGAGCTTTGCCAGGCCCCGGGCCAACTCAGTGGGGGAGAGGCGGTACGCCGCACGCTCCGCCTTGGTTTTCGGTGTGCCCTCCGCGCCCAGCAGCGTCAGAATGCGCGCTGTGTCGTGGGTGCCCAGGAAGTTCATGGCGCCATAGAAGGCAAAGGGCGGGTAGTTCTCACGGATCGTCTCCATGCTGTCGCGGAAGACCGCGGCGTCGCCGCCGGCCAGCCAGTTCAGCAGGGCCGTGCGGAAGGGGTAGTTCATCAGGCCGTGGACCTGGCGGCCCAGCAGGTATCTGCGCCGTTGGGAGTAGGCGATCTTGTTGCTGCCGTCCTCCCAGACCTCGCCCAGCAGGTAAGCCCCGGGCTTTTCCGCGTCGATGGCCGAGCGGATGCCCTCGATAAAGTCGCCGGGCAGCTCGTCGGCCACATCCAGCCGCCAGCCGTCCGCGCCGCAGCGCAGCCAATGCCGGACCACGCTGTCCTGATCGCCGAAGATGAAGTCACGGTAAGCCGGCTGCGCCTCATTGACGGCGGGCAGGGTCTTCACGCCCCACCAGGCGTCGTAGTCCGACGGCCACGGGTGGAAGCTGTACCAGTTGTAATACTCTGAATTCTGGCTCTGGGCCGCCCCCGGCTCCGGATAGTAGCCCTCGGCGTTGAAGTACCGGCTGTTGCTGCCGGTATGGTTGAACACGCCGTCCAGTATCACACGCATCCCACGCTGATGGGCGGCGGTGCACAGGGCGCGGAAGTCAGCCTCTGTGCCCAGCAGCGGGTCGATGGCCCGATAGTCGCCGGTGTCGTAGCGGTGGTTGCTGGCGGCCTCAAAAATGGGGTTCAGATACAGTGTCGTCACACCCAGGCCCGCCAGATAGTCCAGCTTCTCCGTGATGCCCTGCAGCGAGCCGCCAAAGAAGTCGCGGTTGGTGATCTGCCCGTGCTCGTCCGGAAGGAACTCCGGCTGCTCGTTCCAGCCGCGGTGCAGCCACCGGTGCCCGGGCATATGGCTCACGTCCGGCATGGATACACGGCGGAACCGATCCGGGAAGATCTGGTACGTCACGCCGCGCCCGAACCAGTCCGGGGCGGGGGAGGGCTCGTATACCGTCAGCTGCCAGCGTGCCGCCTTCTCCGGCGCGTCCTGCACGCCATTTTTGCCGTACCACACGCAGCGCCCATCCACGTCCGTCAGGCGGAAGCAGTACCAGCACAGCTCACCGCCAGCCGGCGCGGTGTATGTGCCGGCGAAGCCGCCCTCCGCCGGCGGCAGGGCGCACGTGTCCTCCGTGCCTGCGAACTCCCGGAGCACCAGCAGCTCGCAGCCGTAGTAGGTGTCATCCGCCAGCGCAAAGCGCACTTCGGCGCCGCAGGGGACGGCGCCGAAGGGGTCTTTATAATGTTTGTCTCTCGAATTGAAATAGGGTCCCATGTGTGCCTCTTGTCTCTATAACAGATTTACCGCATCAGCGCGTCCTCGCCGGCGGCGGTGGCGCCGGTGCCATCCCGGGTGAACCAGGCGTTGATGATGTCCACGGCCGCATTGGCCAGCAGACTGCCGCTGCCGCCCTTCTCCACCACGATGGCGATGGCGATCTCCGGATCGTCATAGGGGGCGTAGGCCACAAAGGTGCCGTTGGCGATATCCGTACCCACCTGGGCCGAGCCGGTCTTGGCGCCGGCCTCCACCACACAGCGGGAAAAGGCGCTCCGCAGGGAGTCATAGGTCAGATCGTGCATACCCTTGGTCACCGCCGCCATGGTGCTGTCCGAGATGTTCAGGTCGTTCAGCGGCCCCTTGCCATATACGCCGATAACTCGTGAATTATCATAAGATTTTACGTTTTTCAGAAGATGTGCCTCATAGTGCTCGCCGCCGGACACCAGCGTGGCCACATAGTTGGCCAGCTGCAGGGGGGTGAACAGGTTGTAGGACTGGCCGATGGCCGCCGTGATAGTCTGGCCGTCGGTCCACTCCCGGTCGTGGGCCTCCGCCCACTCCGGGGAGGCCAGCACGCCGCTGACGTCGCCGATCTCAATGCCCGTGGACTGCCCCAGGCCGAAGGCTGTGGCGTACTCGTCCAGCTTCTTGATGCCTGTCAGCCGGCCCACCTCGTAGTAGAAGTAGTTGCAGGAGTCCACGATGGCCTGACTGACGTTGATGCGCCCGTGGGTGGTGTGGGCCTGCCGCCAGATCCAGCACATGGGCTGCGGGTCCACATAGTAGGTGTAGATACCCTTGTCTTCGATAATGGTGCTGGGGGTGATGATGCCCTCCTCCAGCGCCGCCACGGACGTGCACAGCTTGAAGGTGGAGCCGGGGGCGTACACGCCCTGGGTGGCCCGGTTGAACATGGGCAGGCGTTCGTCCTTCACCAGCTCATCATAGTCCTGGTTGAACGTCTCCAGATCGTAGGTGGGGTAGCTGGCCATGGCCAGTACCTCGCCGGTGCCGACCTGAATGACCGCCGCCGCGCCGCCGCGCTCGTTGCTGTCCTTGTCGATCATGCCCTGAATGGTACTGGCCAGCGTGTCCTCCACCACCTGCTGCAGGTCGATGTCGATGGTCAGCGCCACGGTGCCGCCGGGCTGGGGCTCCCGGGTGTACAGCTCGCCGGTGATCTTGCCGTTCTCGTCGGTGGTGATGAGCCGCTTGCCGTCATTGCCGTGGAGATATTCCTCAAAGGCCTTCTCCACGCCGTCCTTGCCCACCAGGTCATTCATATTGTAGCCCTTGTCGGCGTAGCCCACATAGCCGGTGCTCTCGTCGCTGCGCCACTCCTCCTGCCATATGGCGCCCACGGTGCCCAGAATGTGCGCCGCCAGCTTGGTGTTGTACACCCGCGCCGCCGCTGTCTTGATGGTCACGCCCCGGTACTTTCCGTCGGTGATGCGGCCCAGCAACTCCGTGGATACATCCTCGGCAAAGGTGTAGCTGCTGCGCCCGTCCAGTTCATACCGCACGCCCACGATCAGACGCGCCTGCGCGTCGGTATAGCTGTCATCGACCTTGTAGAGCTTCCGCATGGCGGCCAGCACTTCCGCGCTGCCGCCGTCCGTGGGCAGCTTGTTGTCGTCCAGATACTCCCGGAAGCTCTCGGTCAGGCTTTTGCTGGTCAGCTGGGGAGAGGACCCTGTGGTCATGGGCAGGGTGTCGTTCCATGTGACGCCCTGCTCCTGACACAGCTGTATCAGCTGCCAGATGGCGTCGTTCAGCGCGGCCTCGTCCTTGCCGAAGCTGCTCTTGTCTACCACCAGCGTATAGGCCAGCCGGTTGCTCACCAGCACCTTGCCATTCCGGTCGGTGATGATGCCCCGGGAGGCGGTCACCGTTTCGCTGGCGGTATTGCTGGTGATGGATCTGGCCCGATTTTCGCTGCCGTGCACCACCTGTGCGTCATACAGCACCGCAAAAAACAGCACCAGAAACGCACAGAAAAACCCCAGCAGCACATATACCCGCCGCCGGGAGGGGTGAGGATTTTTCATCATAGTTTGGTTCTCCTATGGTCATTCGCTCAGTGCCCGTCGCTGGGCCCACCGAAATAGCGGGTGCGCTGCCGCCGCGAAGGGCAGCGATACCAAAAGCTCCCTGCCCAGCAGCAGGCCCGCCGCGGTCAGCCCCGCGCCGCTGTGTCCCGCCAGCACCGCCATGTGCAGCAGTCCGCAGAGCAGCATACATACGCCTGTCACCACCAGCGAGCACACCACGCCCGCCATGATGACCTGCCCGCTCAGCAGCCACGCTGCCGCCGCGCCAAGCAGGAACGCCAGCGCGTAAAAGCACGGCAGGCCCGCCACCGGCGAGAGAAGGTCGCACGCCAGCCCGAAAAATACCGCGTACAGCAGCGCCTGCTCGTTGCGCTCCAGCGTGGCCGGTATCACCGCGATGGCCGGCAGCAGGAACGGGTGCACGCCCCATACCCGCACGTATACCAGCACCAGCCCCTGCAGCAGTGCCAGCGCCAGCGCGCACAGACAGTACAATATCCACTTCAGCAGTATCGCCCGCCGTGTCATAGCCGTCCTCCGTCATTGGATCACGTCAAAATCCGTGATAATAAACATCTCCTGTATCGCCGCCACATCGCACTTGGGCGAGAGCACCGCGTACCGCGCCAGCCCGCCGTCATCCGTCTGCACGGACTCCACCGTGCCGATGACCAGCCCGGCGGGATAGTAGCCGCCCAGTCCGGACGTGACGATCACATCACCCTTGATCAGGTTCGCGCTGTCGCTGAGGTATTGCAGCCGCAGCCTGCCCTCGGACATCAGGGCCAGGTCGCCGCCAGCCACCGCCGTCTCGCCGGTGCGGAATACCCGCGCGCCGAACTGGGAGTCCGTGTCCAACACCGTGGACAGCCGGCACCAGTTCAGGCCCACGTCTGTGACCACACCCACCAGGTTCCCGGCGCTGTCCACCGCGCAGTCGCCTATGGCCACACCGTGCTGACTGCCCCGGTCCAGCACCAGCGTGCTGGCCCAGTTGGACACGTCGCGCTGGGTGACGCGGGCCGCCTCGAACACCAGGTCGCTGCGCTGCTGCCGCAGGCCCAGCAGCTGGCGCAGCTCTTTATTTTCGGTCGCCGCCGGCTCCATCTGCCGCAGCTGCTCCTCCAGCTCCGCGATCTGCTGCCGCAGCTCGTCGTTCTCCTGCTGCAGGGTCTCCACGTCCTCAAACCGCTGGCTAATGCCGCCGACCCAGCCCGCCACGGCGGAACCCGCCGCCCGGAAGGGCGAGGCGATCACGCCCAGGGCGTTGTGCAGCAGCCCCGTTCCGGAGCTCAGGGCCGACACCACGCACAGCACCACCGCGATGGTGGCCGCCGCGGCCAGCAGCCATATTCCCGTTTTCGTAAAAAATCGCTTCATGTGTCGTTTGTTCCTCTCTGAAGTCTCCCCCGGCAGGGGAGGCGGCAGCGCACCCTCTCAGAGGGAGCGAAAGGGGCATTATCCCAGCAGCTGTATCCCGAATTCGCCCAGCATCTCCGCCAGCAGCACCACCGGCAGCCCCATCACGTTGAAAAAGTCGCCGTCGATGCGCTCTACCAGCAGCGCGCCCTGCCCCTGTACGCCGTAGGCCCCGGCCTTGTCCATGGGTTCACCCCCGGCGATGTAGGCCATCAGCTCCCGCTGTGTGGCCGGACGGAAATACACGTCCGTGTGCTGGGCGCGGGTCAGGGCTTTCTCCCCCTGCCGCACCGTCACACCGGTACAGACGGTGTGGCGCCGACCCTGCAGGGCCGTCAGCATTTGCAGGGCCTCCGCCTCGTCGGCTGGCTTGCCCAGCTTCCTGTCGTCCAGAAACACCATCGTATCCGCCGTGATGACGATCTCGCCCGCGTCGGACGCCACCGCCTGGGATTTCTCCCGGGAGATGTAGCACACCGTCTCCTCCGGCGTCAGCCCGGCGGGGAAGTATTCCTCCACCTCCGGCACCCGGACGGTAAAGTCGGTGATGCCCATCCGACGCAAAAGCTCCTGCCGCCGGGGGGACCCGGAGGCCAGCACGATCTTTGCCATATACGTCACCTGCCTGTGGAGCCGAAGCCGCCGGCGCCCCGGTCCGTCTCGTCCAGGTCCTCCGCCACCGTCACCGTGGGCTGCACCACCGGCACCACCATCAGCTGGGCGATCCGGTCCCCGGGCTGCACCGTGTACGGTTCGCCTCCCAGGTTTACCAGCCCCACGCCGATCTCGCCCCGGTAGTCGCTGTCGATGACGCCCACGCCGTTGGAAAGGCACACGCCCTTCTTGATGCCCAGCCCGCTGCGGGCGAACACCAGCGCCGCGTAGTCCGCCGACGGCAGGGCGATGGCGATGCCGGTGGGCACCAGCCGCCGTTCCCCGGCTGCCAGCGTCACCGCCTCGTCGATGCAGGCACACAGGTCCATGCAGGCCGCGCCGGCGGTGGCAAAGCGGGGGAGGGGTATCTCCGTCCCGATCTTGGGGGACAGGGCTTTGATCTTCAGCTCCATAGTAACACCTTTTTCTCCTGAAATTGAATACGGTTTGTAAATTATAACGAGTGTTATACCATTTGTTTTACTCTACGCCCCGGTAGAACAGCCCGCGTGTGCTGTTGTCGTCGGCGGTGACGGTCCCGGCCCTGTGGGCGCGGAGAAGCGCCGCGCACTCCGCCGCCGTCTCTGTGGTAAACCGCAGGCGTCCGTACCGCAGGCCGCACCGGAACACCTCCGGCTTGTCCGCCAGCACCAGCGTCTTTCCGTTCTCGATCTCGCACCGGCACCCGTAGGCGCACAGCACCGGGAACTGCTCGCCCCGCCGGTCGGTCAGCACGCTGCCCATCCCATGGGCGCAGCCCACGCTGTTCTTCGTCACGCAGTTTTCGGTGATCATCAGCGGCAGGCGGCCATAGACAAGGGCCTCGCAGTCCACATATTTTCCCAGGTCCCGCACCTGCTGCCACCGCAGCTCAAAGCTGGCCGTCACGGACGACAGCCCCTGCTCCTGCCAGAAGCGCACCGCCCGGCTGTTGTACACGTTCAGGCCGAAGTCGCCGCGGAGCGTTTTGCCCAGTCCCTTCACGATGGCCAGATGGCCCAGGTTGCCGATGGCCGCGGAGGCGACCTCCGGGTGCCGCTGCAGAATATCCCGGAACACCGGTTCGTCCGCCGTGCGGAATATCCGGGGCAGCACCGCGCAGAACTCCGCCTGCCCGGTATAGGGCATCAGGTCCATCTTATCCAGCAGCTCCGCCGGGATATACACGATGGCGGGCCGTTCCGCCAGCAGCTCGGCCGTCAGCTGATCGGGCCTGCTGATGGACACGGTAAAGTCCAGCTCCGCCGCGCCCGCCGGGGCCTCCGGCAGGGGAGAGGCGGGCAGTTCACGGCGCTTCGGAGTGTCCATCCGCCGATCCGCCAGCTCGTCCAGCAGCTCCCGCCGCAGCGCGTTCACCGCGCTGGCGGACACCATCAGCCCCTCGTCCAGCTCTATTTCGATCTGATCCGCCGCGAACACCGTGCCGCCGGTCTTGGTCAGCCGCTGCCGCAGTTCCTCCTCCGTCACGGCGCGGTTTCGCGCCTCCTCCGGCATATCGCCCGTGGCCATGACTATGGTGACGCCGCCCGGGACGGCGCACGCGCCGCCCAGCCGCACCGGTTCGCCCCGGCGCACCGTCAGACGGAGGTTCACCGGTATTTTCCGGTTTTCTTTTCCGTTTTCATAGGTCTCACGGGCCGCGGCGAACAGCGCCTTCGGCTCCGGTACGTTCTCCGGCCGGGTGCCGAACATGGCCTTGCCCTTTTTACCAAGCCAGTAGCCGTCGGTGAAGCCGCTGCGGGAGAAGGCTTGCTCCAGCGCCCGGGACTCCTCCGCCGTGGGCAGCCGCCTTTCGTCCAGCAGGCGGCGGTAGATGCCCGTTACCACGGCCACGTATTCCGGCCGCTTCAGCCGTCCCTCCAGCTTCAGGCAGTCCACGCCCATAGACGCCATATCCCGCAGATAGGCGGACAGGTTGGCGTCCTTCAGGCTCAGGGGATGCGCGTCCCGGCAGGGGCCGTTCACGCCGTAGGGCAGACGGCAGGGCTGGGCGCAGGCGCCCCGGTTGCCGCTGCGCTGTCCCAGCACGGCGCTCATCTCGCACTGGCCGGAGTAGCACATACACAGCGCCCCGTGGCCGAACACCTCGATCTCCGCGCCGCAGCCGGCGCAGATCTCCCGTACCTCGTCCCGGTCCAGCTCCCGGGCCAGCACCACGCGCTCCATGCCCAACGCCGCGGCCGCATTGGCGCCGCCCAGCGTGAACAGGCTCATCTGCGTGCTGGCGTGAAGAGGCAGGTCCGGCACGATCTCCTTTGCCAGGGTCAGCAGGCCCCAGTCCTGCACCAGCACCGCGTCCACGCCCATGGCGCTGGCCTTCCGCAGCGCCGCGGCCGCCCCAGGCAGCTCCCGGTCGGTCAGCAGGGTGTTCAGGGTCAAAAAGACCCGCACGCCCCGCAGATGGCAATACCGCACCGCCGACGCGAATTCCTCGTCGGTAAAGTTTTTCGCGCTTCGCCGCGCGTTGAACGCGCCAAAGCCCATATACACCGCGTCCGCGCCGTTCTGCACCGCGGCGGTCAGTGCCTCATATCCCCCCGCGGGGGCCAAAAGCTCCATCATCACCGGCGGTTATTCTGGTTCTGGGCGTTCTGCAGCTTCCGGCGCAGCTCCGCCGCCTCGTTCTTGGCGCGGCTGGCCTCGTCCAGATATGTCTTCAACTGCCGGCGCAGATTTTCCGCGCCCTCCTGCGCCTTGGTGAGCTGGTCCGCCAGATTGACCGCCGCCAGCACCGCCGCCGCGTCACGGCTCATGTGGGCGCTGTCCATCAGCTTCTGCATCTCCGCATCCACCATGTTGCCGATCTTCTCCATGTAGGCGGCGTCCTCCTCCGCTACGAGGATATACTCCGTGCCGCAGATAGACATCGTTACCCGGTTCGCCATGCCAAAACCCTCCTTAATTCATTTCGTTGGGTATATATACTTATACAAATAGCATTATACCACAAAACCCGCCGGAGAAAAGTCTATTTTGGCGAAAAGCGGAAATTTGTAAAAAGTTGTCCCGCCCCGCTTTACGCCGCCCCCTTTTTCGTGTAGAATGGAGAGCACGAATGAGAAGGGAGGTCATCGCCATGGACGGCTATATACTTCGGAACAGGCAGGAGCAGCTGACGCTGTCCGCCGATGCGGCCGACAAGCTGCTGCAAAGCGGTCAGGGCGACGCCGCCCTGCTGTATCTGGCCCTGCGCCGCTTCGGCCGGGGCGTCACGCCGGAGGAGCTGGAAAAGGTCCTGCCCATCAGCCGCCTGCGGATCGACGCGGCGGAGAAGGTCCTTCAGGACCTGGACCTGCTGCCTCGACCGGCCCGCCAGGCACCGCCCGATCCGGCGGACGAACGCCCGGTCTACACTGCCCAGGACATCGCCGGACTGCTGACGGACAACGAGGGCTTCCGCCTGCTGGTGCCCCAGACGGAGCAGCAGCTGGGCAAGAAACTCCGCACCGCCGACTTGCAGATATTGGCCGGTCTTTACGATGATTTGGGTATGCCCGCCGACGTGATCTATCTCCTGGTGTGCCACTGTGTCGAACGGGCCCGCAGCCAGTGGGGCGAGGGCAGACGACCAACCATGCGCCAGGTGGAAAAAGAGGGCTATCGCTGGGCACAACTTGGCATATTTGACCAGAATTCTGCCGCGGTATACCTGAAAAAATGGGCAGAGCGCAACAGGAAGTACACTTCCTATTTGTCGAATTTACGAATTCTTAACAGGCCGCCGGTGGAGGCCGAACGCCGCTACATCGACCAGTGGATGGACATGGGCTTCCCACCGGAGACGGTGGCTCTGGCCTATGAGCGCACGGTGTTCTACAAGAAGGACCTGAACTGGCGCTATCTTAACGGCATCCTGCGCCGCTGGCACGACGCCGGCTGGCATACGCCCCGCCAGGTAGAGGAGGGCGAGGCGGCCGGCAAGCGGCCCGCTGCCGCCGGTAAGTCCGCCGCCCCCGCCGGGGACAAGGACGCCTGGATGCGCCGCTATATCAAGAGGTGAGAATATGTCATACGACGGTATCATCATGCAGCGGGCCATTGCCCGCTTTGACCAGGCCCGCCAGCGCCGGGAGGCCGAGCTGGACCAGCGCCGCCGGGAGGTCTTTGCCCGCCAGCCCCGCCTGCGGGACATTGACCGCACCCTCCGCACCACCATGAGCCGCATCGTGGCCGCCGCCGCCAAAAAGGGCGAGGACCCGCTGCCCGCCCTGCGGGTCCTGCGGGACGAAAATCTCTCCCTGCAGCGCGAGCGCGCCGCCCTGTTGGAGGACATGGGCTATCCCGCCGACTACCTGGAGGACAAGCCTGCCTGCTCCCTCTGCGGCGACACCGGCTATACCCGGTCCGGCGTCTGCGCCTGCCTGAAGCAGTACTATGCCCGCGAGCAGCTGGCGGAGCTCTCCCGGCTCCTGCCGCTGGGCGAGGCCCGGTTCGACACCTTCCGCTTCGACCTGTACGACAGCGCCGTGTGGGACAGCTACGGCGTTTCACCCCGGGCCAACATGGAGCGCAACTTCGACGTCTGCCGGGATTTTGCCCGCCAGTTCTCCCGGGGCAGCGGCAGCCTGCTGCTCTCCGGCGGCACCGGTCTGGGCAAGACGTTCCTCTCCGCCTGCATCGCCCGGGAGGTCAGCGACGCCGGCTTCTCCGTGGTCTACGACACCGCGATCAGCGTTTTCTCCCGCTATGAGGACGCCAAGTTCCGCCCCGACGAGGTCAGCGATGCCGACGTCCGCCGCTGCGAGAGCTGCGACCTGCTGATCCTGGACGACCTGGGCACCGAGATGACCACCGCCTTTGTCCAGAGCGCCCTCTATCAGATCGTCAACGGCCGTATGCTCTCCGGCAGGTCCACCATCATCAGCACCAACCTGGCCCCGGAGGAGCTGGGCCATCGCTACGGCGCGCCCATCCTCTCCCGTATCGAGGGTGCCTACCAGATCCTGCCCTTCTTCGGCGAGGATATCCGCACAAAGCAGTGACCGCCGCACCCGTCCCGACAGGGGCGGGTGCATTTTTTTATTTCCCGACGGTCTTCGCCCGCTTTCGACAGGCCTCCCGCCGTACAATAGGCAAAAAAAGGAGGCGACCGCCATGAAAAAAGACCAGAAGACCGATTTCCTCTCTGCCCGCGTGCGATACATACCCATCAACGATATCCGTCCCAATCCCCAGCAGCCCCGCCGCCGGTTCGACTCGGAGAGTTTGCAGGAGCTGGCGGCCAGCATCGCCGCCTACGGCATTCTGCAGCCCATCACCGTCCGGCAGCAGGGCGCAGTCTACGAGCTGGTGGCCGGCGAGCGCCGCTGGCGGGCGGCGCGGATCGCCGGGCTGCGGCAGGTGCCCTGTCTGCTGGCCCGGGTGGATGAGGAGGACGCCGCCCTGCTGGCCCTGATCGAGAACCTCCAGCGCCGCGACCTGGACTACATGGAGGAGGCGGCCGCCATCGCCCGCCTGCTCCGCCGCTACGGCCTCAGCCAGCAGCAGGCGGCGGAAAAGCTGGGCCGCAGCCAGTCCGCCGTGGCCAACAAGCTGCGTCTGCTGCGGCTGGAGGAGCCGGTAGCGGAGGCTCTGCACCGCTACGGCCTGACCGAGCGCCACGCCCGTGCCCTCCTGCGTCTGGAGGACCCGGAGCAGCGTCTTGCCGCCGTCGAACACATCGGCAAAAACCAGCTGAACGTCGCCGATGCCGAGGCCTACATAGACCGTCTGGTCGCGCAAAATCAGACGACGCAGCCCCGCCGCCGCAGCACCTATATCCTAAAAGACGTCCGGCTGTTTCTCAACAGCGTGGACCGGGGCGTCCGGCTCATGCAGACCGCCGGCGTCGGCGCCAAAGTCTCCCGCCGGGACACGGAGGACGCCATCTGCCTCACCGTCACCATCCCCCGCGCAAAGCCGCAGAAAGATGTGTCGTAACGCTTTTGTAACCCATTCCTTGACAAACCGTGATACAATGCAGTAACGGCACGGCATTTTGCCGGTATTGCCCAAACCTGATGATACAAAGGAGGGGACACCATGAGCGACGAGTTGAATATGTCCTCTGTTACCGCCGATCCCGCGCCGGAGACGGCCGGCAAGCGCGCGGCCCCGGAAGAAAAGCCTCCCAAGACCCCCGGCAAAAGAGCCGGACTGATCATCGGCATCGCCGCGGCGGTGCTGGTGCTGGCCTACGCGGGCTGCTGTGTGGCCGCCAACGCGCTGTATTCCCACACGGCGTTTTCCGGCACGTCCGTGCTGGGCATGGATGTGTCCGGCCTGTCGGCGCAGGAGGCCGAGCAGCGCTGGACGGAGCAGGGGAGTGCCCTGCTGGACGGCATGACCATCCGCCTGACCCGTGACGGGCAGGAGATCGGCAGCACCACCCTTTCCGACCTGGGCGTCACCGTTCTTCCCGTCTATGTCTCCAAGGCTGCCGGCTGCGACGTGCAGGACCGGGGCTGGGGCAGCGATGTGACCGCGTTCCTCCGCGGCGGCTGGCGCTTTATCGAGAGCTGGTTCAGGGCCGTGGATGTCACGCCCCAGCTGGACGTGGACGAGGCGAAGCTTACCGCCGCCTGTGAACAGCTGTCCGACACCGTGGGCTGCACCGTAACGGACGGCGGCTACCGGCTGGCGGAGGGTGAGGGCCTGTACATCACCAAGCCGCAGGACGGCGAGAAGCTGGACGCGGCGGCGCTGCGCGCCGAGTTGGCGCAGCGCTTCGAGAGCCGCGACCTGTCCGCGGCAGCCCGGTCCGTGGAATGTGTGTTCGCGGCCCACACCGCCGCGCCCATGGACGTGCAGGCGCTCCACGACGAGATCGCCGGCACCATGGCCGCCGCCATCTGCGACAAATCCACCGGCAAGCCCACCCAGTCCCGCGTGGGCGTACAGTTCGATGAGGAGACGGTGCAAAAGCAACTGGACGCCGCCCAGCCGGGCGAGGAATTCCTGGCTGACGCCCAGGTGCAGTTCCCGCCCGCCGCCACCGAGGAGTTGGAGCAGGCCATGTTCCGGGATGTGATCGGCACCTGCACCACCACCTGCGCCGGCCCCTGGGGCCGCCGCCAGAACATCAAGCTGGCCTCTGCCGCCATCAATGGCCGCATCTATAACCCCGGCGAGGAGTTCTGGTACAACGCCACTGTGGGCCAGCGCACCGAGGCCCGGGGCTTCCAGCCCGCCGCCGCCTACTCCGGCGGCAAGACCGTTACCTCCATCGGCGGCGGTATCTGCCAGGTATCCTCCACGCTGTACTATTCCGCCCTCATGTCGGACCTGCAGATCGTCCTGCGCTACGCCCATATGTTCGACCCCGGCTATATGCCCGTCACGGGCTGTGACGCCACGGTCAGCTGGGGCGGCCCGGACTTTGCCTTCCGCAACAGCACCAACTACCCCATCAAGATCACCACCAGCTACAACGACGAGACCAACCAGCTGACCATCACCCTGCTGGGCACCAAGACCGACGACCACTATGTGGAGATGACCAACCAGTTCCTCTCCTACTCCGAGCGCAAGACGGTCTATCAGGAGTCCGAGCGCATCGCCCCCGGCACCAGCGAGGTGGAGCAGTACGGCCACAACGGCTACGCCGTCCAGACCTACCGCAACGTCTACGCCGGCGACGGTACGCTCCTCCGCAGCACCAAGGAGGCGTACAGCGACTATGACCGGGCCGACAAGATCATCCTGGTCGCCCCCGGCGAGCTGCCGCAGTAAATAAAGAAACAGCCCCCTGCCGGGGGCTGTTTTCTGCTTTCGCTGTGTCCTCGCCGGGAGCAGACAGAGAAAAAGACCGGCGAAAGCCGGTCTTTTCTTTCTGCGTATCATTCTCTCCGCAGGGCTTCGATGGGGTTCAGCTTCGATGCCTTCATGGCCGGCACCAGGCCGAACACCACGCCGATGACCATGGAGAAGGCCACGGCGATGATGCACGCCGGTATGCTGATGGCCACCGGTGTTCCCATGATGTGGGACATCATCTCCGCCAGGCCGATGCCCGTAGCCACGCCCAGTATGCCGCCCATGCTGGTCAGCACCGCCGCCTCCGTCAGGAACTGCCAGAGGATGCGGCTCTGCTGCGCGCCGATGGCGATCTTCAATCCGATCTCGCGGGTGCGCTCTGTCACGGACACCAGCATGATGTTCATCACGCCGATGCCGCCCACCACCAGAGAGATGGCGGCGATCCAGATCAGCTGCTTGTTGGTGCTCTCCGACAGGCTCTGCAGATCGCTGGCCTGCTGCAGAAGGTCCTTGGACTCGTACTTGTACTTCGTGGTCCGGATGGCGTTCTCGTTCAGGTACTTGGCCACATTGTCGCCGGCGGCGGTCATGTCGTTGGTGCTGGTGGCCCGCACCGCCGCGTACTGGGGCTCATCATACCGGTACGGCACCGACCAGCACACGTCCGGGATGAAAATGGTCCCCGCTGTGCTGCCGGCGTACATCTGATAATCCTTAAAGTTGTTGATCACCGGTCCGCTGCTGGACCGGGAGGACACCACACCCACCACGGTGAACGGCATCCCGTTGATCTCGATGGTGCCGCCGATGGGGTTCTCGCCCTGGAACAGCGACTTTGCCGACTTTGCGTCGATCAGCGCCACATTCCGCCGGTTCTCATAGTCCGCCGCCGTGAAGGAGCGTCCGTAGTTCACCGCGTAGTCCACGGCCGTCAGATAGTGGTCGTCCACGCCGTACAGCGACCCGCTGAACGCTGTATTGCCCACGTACACGTTGTCGCACCAATCCCGGGAGTAGTACATACTCACCAGCGACACGCTGCCCAGCTTCTCCATCTCATCCCGCATCTCCCGGGTCACTGGGTCGATACCCTCCGGCAGCGCCGAGTAGTTCAGGTCGAAATAGTTTTGGCTGTCCGTGGCGCCGATGGTCACCCGCACCACGTTGTTGCCCGCGCCGATCAGGTTCTGCTTGATCTGCTCGTTGGTGCCCTGAATGGTGGACACGATGGTGATGATCGCGGCGATACCGATAATAATGCCCAGCATGGTCAGAAACGACCGCAGCTTGTGGCTCCACACGCCCTGAAAGGCGAGATTTATATTTTCCAACATATGGTTATCCCGCCTCCTTTATATGCCGTAGTTGTACAGCTGGTCGGTCGTGGCCTCCTGGGTGTGGGCACCCTCCACCACGTCGCGCCCATAGGGGAACGCCACGTAGTCGTCGATGGTCAGCCCGCCCCGTATCTGGGTGTAGCTGCCCCACAGATCCCGGCCGGTCTGCACCCACCGCTGCTCCAGTCTGCCGTCCTCGCCCCGGGCCATCACATAGCTCTTGCCGTTGTCGGTCCGGATGAACATACTCTGCAAATACAGTGAGCTGCCGCTTTCTTCCGCGCTGGTGTCCTTCTGGTACTGTATATCCACATAGTCATTGGGCTGCAAATTCGCGTCCTCGGTGACAAACACCTTGAAGGGGTAGTAGGACACGTTACTGTTGCCGTCGCCCCAGTTGTTGCCGTTGCTGGTGGGATAGTCGTCGATGGACACGATGGTGCCCTCGCAGGCCGCTCCGGTCATCCAGCTGCTGATGGATACGCTGTCGCCCACCTGCACGCTGCCCAGATCCATCTCGCTGAGGGTGCCGGTGACGTAGTAACCGCCGCCGCCGGACAGCTCCACCACGGCCTCGCTGTTGTTATAGGCCTCGTCCGGGTCCCGCACGGCCTTCACCGTGCCGTCGAACTCCGCGTACACGTTGCCGTCGCCCAGCTCCGCCAGCTTCTTGTCCAGCTTCAGCTTCGCCACCTTCAGGTTGACCTCCTGCTCCTTTACCGCCTGAGCCTTCTCCAGAATGGCCTTGTTGATCTCCAACTGGGTCATGGAGGCATCCAGCAGCTCCTGAATTTGGGCAATCTTCCGGGTCAGCTCTTTGTACTTGTCGCTGTCGTAGGTGCGCTCCGGGTCGATGTACTCCGGCAGATCGCAGAACCGGAAGGAAATGCTCACCGTGCCGGAAATGGGTGCACCCTCAACAGGCTGCTTTGTGCTGTCCGGTGTAAATGTCTCTGTTATCAGCAGGCCGCGGCTGGTGGGCATACCGCCCATCTTATCCTTGTCCCGGGACACCAATACCAGATAGGTGCTCACTGTCGGGGTCTTATCCATAGGTGTGGCCCGGTTTATCTCCGTACCATGCAGGAGGTTCCGCAGCACTTTATCGCTCAGAGGCTCGTCGGTCAGCCAGTAGTAGTAAATGGGCTTATCCTTGCTGTTGCCCGAGCCCTCGGCCATAGGCGTCACCAGTCCGGGCTCCACGGCCTTCTCGGGGTCGTACCCGCCGGCGCCGTCCAGCCGGCTGATCTCCGCTTGCAGCTCCGCCTCCAGCTTCGTTTTTTCCGCCTCCAGCGTCTCCTTGTTCTTCGCCTTCTTCAGCAGCTCCAGCTCGTTTTTCATGACCTCCAGGTTCTCCGTCTGCCGGTCATAGTCGATCTTGGCGCGCTCCACGGTGGCCTGTGTCAGGGTGGAGTCATAGCTCACCAGCGCCGTGCCCTTCTTGACGCTGTCGCCCTCCTTGACCCACACCTTCTTCACCGTCTGGCTCTGGGAGATGTAGATCTTCTGCAATTTGTCCGTGGTCACCATGCCGCTGGTGTTGGAGGTGTCCCCCCAGTAGTCGGTCATGGCGCACTCGTTGACGGCGTATACGTTCACGTCGCCCCGCTGGGCGTTCCGGGCGATGGTCAGTCCGCCCCACACCGCGCCGCACACGCCCACCACGCAGGCGGCGGCGATAATGCCCTTTTTCAGCTTCTTGCTCATGCGGGGCTTTTCGCCGTCGGGGCGCTTTTCGCCGATATGCAGCTTTTCCCGCAGCGTCAGCTTCTCACTCATAGTCGTCACCTCCCGACAGTACGCCGTCCCGTATGGTCATGACCTTGGCGGCGTGGTTGGCGATGGAATGGTCGTGGGTGATCATGATGATGGTGGAGCCGCCGTCATGCAGCTGCTGAAACAGCTCCATCACCGCCGCGCCGCTTGCGCTGTCCAGCGCACCGGTGGGCTCGTCGGCCAGCAGCAGCTTCGGCTTGCCCACGATGGCCCGTGCGATGGCCACCCGCTGGCACTGTCCGCCGGACAGCTGGTCAGGGCGGTGCTCCACCCGGTCGGAAAGCCCCACCGTCTCCAGCGCGGCCCTGGCCCGTTCCAGCCGTTCCGCCTTCTTCACCCCGCCGTACAGCAGGGGCAGCGCCACGTTTTCCAGCGCCGTCAGCTTCGGCAGCAGATTAAAGCTCTGGAACACGAAGCCCAGCTCCTTGTTCCGCACCTCCGCCAGCTGCTTGTTGTTGCAGGTGGTCACGTCCCGCCCGCCCAGCAGATAGCTGCCGCTGGTGGGCACGTCCAGACACCCGATCAGGTTCATCAGCGTGGTCTTGCCGCTGCCGGAGGGACCCATGATAGCCAGGTATTCCCCCTCCTCCACGTCAAGGTTCACGTTTTTCAGGATATGTGCCACGGACTTTCCCATGGGGTAGTCCTTGCATATATCGCGCATTTCCAAAATCATGCTCAGCCCTCCATCGGCGGGATGACCGCTGACGCGGAGGCGGCCTCGCCGCCGGGAATCACGGCTGCGGTGCTGCCGTCGTCCGTGACGGTGTCGTTCTCAGCGGGCATATCGCCGCCGTCCATGCCGTCCATGGGCACGTTTTCGTCGATTTTTTCACCGCCGCCCTCGGGGTATACCTCGCCGCCGCTGGCGCTGGGGTCAAAGGTGGCGTCGTCATAGGTGATGCACGTCATGCCCGCCTTCAGGCTGTCGTCGGGATAGGCGATATAGTCCTCCGCCGTCAGGCCGTCCGTCACGGGATAGGTGTCCGTCTCCGTGTTGTACTCGCCCAGGGTGATGCTCCGCTTCTCCAGCTTGCCCTTGCTGTTCTGAGCCCACACCCAGGGCTTGCCCTCGGCGTCGTTGATGAAGTAGCTGGGCAGGTTGATCAGGCTTTCGTCCTGGGTGTCCTCCTGACCGTAGTCCGGCTCTATGTACACGTGCTGGCCCATCAGCAGGCCCTCGCCGTCGCCCTCCAGCGTCACATAGAAGGGGTACTTGCTGGACATGGCCGTGTCGCTGTCGCCGTAGTCGCTGCGGCTCTGCTGGGCGTTGTTCCAGTCGATAGAGCTGATGCTGCCCTTCCACGTCTGGTCGCTGACCCGGGAGCGGATGACCACCGCCGTGCCCTCGGTCAGCACGCTGGCGTTGTTTTCATTCACATAGCCCTTGATGCGGAAGCCGCCCGTCTCCACGATGGTCATGAACGGCAGGGCGTTGCCGGAGTTGTCCGTGCCGCCGTCCGGGTTCAGGGACTGCACCTCGCCGTCCACCGGGGACTTGACGGTGCTGTCGGCGGTGTTGGCCTTCAGCTTCTCAATGTCCTTTTTCTTGGTGGCGATGTTGGCCTTCGTCTCCAGCACCTTCACGTTCTGCTCCCGCAGATCCAGGGCGTACTGCCGCTTGGTGGCGTCGTCATAGGTGCTGTCCATCAGCTTCTGTATACGCTCCAGCTCCGCCTGCTGGTCCTCCAGCGTGGCGTTCAGCTGCTCCAGCTCCAGCTGGGCCATCTCCAGGTCGGTGCGGATCTGGCTGAGGTCATAGGTCAGCAGCACGTCGCCCTTTTTCACGCTGTCGCCCACCTTCACCTTGATGGTGTCGATGGTCATGGCGTCGTTTTTCTTGATGGTCGTCTCGCCCAGCGGGCTGACGATGCCTGCGAACCGGTCCGCCAGACCTACGGACCCCAGCCCGCAGATCATAGACACCGACTGCACGGAGGCCTCGCCCTCCGCTGCGCCGCAGCCGGACACACAGCCCAGCAGCATCACCAGCGCCAGTACAAAAGCCGCTTTTTTCATGTCGTGTTCTCCTTTTTCTTTCCCGCGCGCCCGCGGGATGATTTGCCTATTTACTTAGACGGCAGAAATTGTCATTCCGTTCCGCCGCTGCCCCCGACAATATCATATCATGCGCCTGGCCCTCAAAATGTGAACAAATCGTGAACACACGCTTAAGACCTTACTAAGGTTCCGTATCAAAACGGTGGCAAAACGCCCCGCGGAATATTGACAGCGTGCGGGGGAGTGTCCTATTATTATGGTGTGCCGTGTCCATCCCGGACATCTTACCGGTGTACGGGCGCCTTTCGGCGGACACGGCCCGCGTACGACACCACCGGCAGGAGGTTTTGCCATGAACAAAAAACGTATCCGCCAGATGGACCTGGCCCTGCGCCGCCGCCTTTCCGACCGTCCCGCCGCGGACTATTTTGCTCCCGGGGACGCCCTGCTCCGCGCCATTGAGGCCGAGGGCTATATGCAGCGCTTTGCCGGGCTGTTCAGCGGCGCGCGCCTCCGCTGCGCCGACGTGCTGGCCCTCTGCCGCCCGGAGCTGGAGACGCTGTGCCCCGGCGAACCGTCCGAGGGCTGGCTGGCCTATGCCTACGACTATGCCCGCCGCCTGCTCTACCCGGAAAAGACCGATGCGGAGCCCTTCGCCCCCGGTGCGGTGTTCCTGCTGTCGGTGCTGCAGGTGCTGTTTGCCGCCGAGGCGGAGCTGCTGCCCCACGACCCGGCCTGGACCTTCGATTTCCTGACCGATGATGAGCTGGCCGGCAGTCCCTGTGCCCCGTCCTATCAGCGCTTCCTGCGCCTGTGGAGGCGGGAGTTCGTCTATGAGCTGATGCGTTTGGGCCTGGAGGTCACGCCCTACCGCACCCTTGAGCATATCGCCGGCGTCCACCACATCGCCGTCACCGCCGCCCGCGCCCTGCGGAAAAGCGGCGTGGCCGTGGACGTGGCCCTGGTCTCCGGCGCCGCCGCCGGCCACGATCTGGGCAAGTTCGGCTGCCGCCCCGGCGAGCGCGTGCCCTACCTGCACTATTTCTACACCGACCAGTGGTTCCGCCGCCGCCGGATGACCGATATCGGCCACGTGGCCGCCAACCACTCCGTCTGGGACTTGGAGCCCGACTACCTCTCCGTGGAGGCGCTGCTGCTGATCTACGCCGACTTCCGCGTCAAGCAGCTCCACGATGCGCAGGGCCGGGAGATCACACGTATCTCCACCCTGGCTCAGGCCTTTCAGGTGATCCTGGATAAGCTGGATGACGTGGACGGCGAGAAGCAGAAGCGCTATACCCGGGTCTACGCCCGGCTGGAGGACTTTGAGCAGTTCATGGTCAGCTGCGGCGTGGATGTCACCATGTCCGGCGGCGATACGCCCCCGCTGCCGGAGAAGCACACCGCCCTTATGACCGACGACGAGGCCCTCCGCGCCCTGACGCTCCGCTGCGTGGGCCACAATATGGAGCTGATGCACCGCCTCACCGACCAGCGCAGCTTCGCCCGTCTGCTGGAGGAGGCCCGCGGCGAGACGGATTGGCGCCGTCTCCGCGCTTATCTGGCGGTGATGGAGTCCTACTCCCTCTATCTGCATATCCCACAGAAGGTCCAGACCCTGACGTTCCTCTACGAGCTGCTGATGCACCGCGAGGGCGATATCCGCCGTCAGGCGGCGGCGCTGCTGGGCGAGATCATCGCCGGCTTCCACGCCGGCTACGCCAAGGAGCGCCCCGCCGACATCCGCCCGGACCCCCGGGCCATCACCGATGTGGACCAGTGGAGGCTCTATCTGGACAAGATACTGTATCCCGACCATAAGCTCATGCCCCAGCACCGCCGCTGGATCGGCTATACCCTGAAATTCGCCGTCGGCTCCCTGCTGAGCCACTGCCCCGGCCGGGAGGAGCGCTTCCTGGCCCCGGTGTTCGCCTACTACCGCAGGCCGGAGGATCTGGACGACTACACCGCCTTCCAGCTGCTGGATACCGCCGCCGCTCTGCCGGATACGGCCTATACGGCCAGCCGCGCCCGGCAGATGACGGACTTTGCCGCCGCCCTGTCCCTGCGTAAGGACCTGACCATCCGCATGGCCGCCGTGCTGCTGCTGGACCGTCTCGCCCGCCTGTACCCGGAGGACGGCCGCGCGCTGGAGGCCGTGACCGCCGTCCCCGACGGCGACAGCGGCACCCTGCGCTATCTCAAGCAGGATGTGCTCTCTCAGGGCGCGCCCCTTCTTCTGCCGGAGGACGTGGTCTCCGAGATCTTCCTGGACAACCTGAAGACTGCCACGCCGTGGATCACCAAGCAGGGCAACCTGCGCCTGCTGACGGACTTTGCCCGCAGCGGCAAAAGCCCCGCCCTCCATATCGCCACCCACCTGTCCAATCTCATCAAGGTCAGCGACCGCGTCACCGTCCGCCACAGTGCCGGCAACGCCCTGCTGGCCCTGGCGCCCCGCCTGACGGCCGACCAGCGCAACGAGGTGGCGGTGGAGCTGTGCCGCGGCCTGGAGCTGGGCCAGCAGGAGTTCACCAAGTATATCCCCGACTACCTGGGCCGTTTTGCCCTGTGGCTGCCCCCGGCGGAGCTGGATGAGGTGCTGGACGACCTTCGCGTGAACCTCAGCTCCTCCGACAGCCGCGTTACCGCCTCCGTGCTGGATACCGTGGGCGTCATCTATGAGGCGTACGATGCCTATCGCTCCCGCTTCCCGGAGACGGACGACGCCTACCGCCGCCGCCGTGAACGGCTGCTGGGCCTGCTGATGCGGGGCCTCAGCGGCATTGACGGCGCCACCCGGCAGGAGGCCCTGTTCGTGTTGGGCCGCCGGGTCTTCGGCTCCGGAGAGCTGGGCCGCCACGAAAAGCGCCGCGCCTTTATGCTCACCCAGCGCAAGCTGCTCTCCGCCCAGGACGAATTCCCCGGCGAGGGCCTGACGTTCTACTACCGGGCCGCCATGTTGGGCAAGCTCTACCGCTTCATCACCGAGGAGCGCCTGTTCCACAAGGGCTTTGACTTCGGCGCGCCCCGCCCCGTGGCCTTCTTCCCCGGTACCTTCGACCCCTTCACCCTGTCCCACAAGGGCATCGTCCGGGCCATCCGCGACCAGGGCTTCGAGGTCCTGCTGGCCATTGACGAGTTCTCCTGGTCCAAAAAGACCCAGCCCTACCGCCTGCGCCGGCGCATCGCCGCCATGGCCGTGGCCGACGTGTTCCACGTCAGCATTTTCCCGGAGGACTTCCCGGTGAACATCGCCAACCCGGAGAACCTCCACGAGCTGCGCGCCGCTTTCCCTGGCCGCAGCGTGTCCATCGTGGTGGGCAGCGACGTGGTGCTCCACGCCTCATCCTACAAAAAGTCCGTCACGCCGGACTCCATCCACACCTTCGACCACGTGGTCTTCCGCCGCACCGAGCCGGACGCCGAGCCGGCGGATTACAGCTGCATCACCGGCAAGGTGCTGGAGCTGACGCTCCCGCCCCAGCTGGAGGAGATCAGCTCCACCCGCATCCGCGAGGCGGTGGATGCCAACCGCGACATCTCCAACCTCATCGATCCCACGGTGCAGGAGTTCATCTATCGCCGCGGCCTGTACCTCCGCGAGCCCCAGGACAAGCCCGTTCTCCGCACCGAGGACCTGAGCTTCCTGCCCGCCTCGCCGGAGACGGCGGAGAAATTCCTTCGCACCATGCTCTCCGTGCCTACCGCCGCGGCGCTGCGGACGCAGATCGAGAGCCGCGGCGACGACGTGATGGTCTGCCGGGACACCGACGGCACCATTCTGGGCGCGGCCAGCTACGCCTGCCTGGACTCCGCCCGCCTCTTCGCCCGCCTGGGCGACCCGGCCCTCTCCGGTCTGGTCCGCCAGAACGCCGGTGGCCGCACCCTGCTCATCAGCGGGCTGTTCGTGCCCCGGGGCGAGCGCCAGAGCGACCTCTGCCAGCTGCTCATCACCGAGGTGCTGACCCTGGCTCTCAGCCGTGAGTTCACCTATGCCCTCTACCTTCCCCTGGAGGGCGCCGTCTCCGGCTACGGCCGCCAGCTGCTGACGCTCCAGGGCTTCGTCCCGGCTGGTGAAAGCACGGACGCCCTGGCCGTGGATATGCGCTGCCCCATCGTCCTCAGCCGCAACGTGGACACCGCGGTGAAGGCGCCCTTCAGCTCCTCGCCCCGGGTGCTTGCCGCCATCGCCGCCGCCCACCGCCGCCTGCAGGCGGCGCTGACAAAGCTGCAGCCCGGATCTCTGGTGCTCAGCCTGTCCGCCGGCGTCATCTACCACCGGCTGCTCCAGCGTATCACCGGCCGCAACGGCGTCCCCGCGGAGCCCACCACGCCCCGCGTCCTCGGCCCGGACATCTGCGTCCCCTACGGCAAGATCCTCCGCGGCGTGGCCGTGCCCAACACCGTCACCAAGACCCTGCGTACCGACAAGGTCTACGAGCCGGACCTCAGCACCTACTCCATCGAAGCCTACCCGGACTACTCGCCCCTGCCCGACCAGGTCCGCACCATCCACGCCTTTGCCCGCCCCGTCATTCTCGTGGACGATATGCTCCACGACGGCAAGCGCATCCGCCGCCTGGCCCCGCTGCTCGCCGAGACGAACACCCCCGTGGATCAGGTGCTGGTGGGCTACCTCACCGGCATGGGCCGCGACCTCATGGAGCAGCTGGGCTACGACGTGGACGCCATCTACTACCTGCCCAACCTGCGCCTGCGCTTCGTCGAGTCCACGCTCTATCCCTTCATCGGCGGCGATACCGTCCGCCGCAGCGAGGCCCTGCCCGGCGGCCTTCAGCCCGCCGTCAACCGCATCCTGCCCTACGCCGCCCCCGAGTACACCGGCATGGACGACGAGACCGCCTGGGAGCTCTCCCTCTGCTGCCTCGAAAACGCCCGCGACATTCTTCTGGCCCTCGAGACCGAGTTCCGTTCCCTCTACGCCCGCAACCTCACCCTCAGCCGTCTCGGCGAAGCGGTCATCCTGCCCCTCTGTCCCGACAAGGGCGGCTGCATGACCTACGATCTCTCCCGCGCCGCCAGCACGTATCTTGAGGGAGATATAGAGCTCCTGAAACGTATGCGCCCCAGATAAAGGCACATCTTTTGCGCCAATACTTCGTTGCGTCGGCTTGACGTACACACGGTACGCCTGCGCCTCCGCGCCTCGTCTTGACACAAAATCTGAACCTTTATCAAGACTGTGCGGCGCCGCCTCGTCATCGGCAGGACGCAAGATCCGGCACATTCTCTGCTCCTCAGGGGGCCTGCCGTGGCGTGAAATTTGCGCGTCAGCACCCCGCCGGAGGCAAAAAGATAGAAACAGGAGAAGCTACTATGATCGATCTCAACGATACCAACCTGCCGCGCATCCCGTCTAAGTGCCGCGTCACCCTGCTGGCTCTGGGCGATGTGGGCAGCACGCTGCTGATGGGCCTGCGGCTCATGGGCGGCGACGTGATAGACTCCGTCGGCATCTGCGACGTGCGCCCAGGCGTCTCCGACCGCTGGGAGTTCGAGCTGAACCAGATACAGTCCCCGGACGGTGCGGCGCTGCCCCCGGTGGACATCATCGCGCCGGAGCAGCTGTTCGACGGCGACGTGTTCCTGTTCTGCGCCTCCCGGATGATCCCGGATACCTCCGTTACGGCGGGGGATGTCCGCATGGCCCAGTACGGCCTGAACCGGGAGCTGGTGTCCATCTACGCCCGCATGGCCCGGGACAGGCGGTACAGGGGCCTGTTCTGCGTGGTCAGCGATCCGGTGGACCCCCTCTGCCGTGCCGTCCTGCGTGAAAGCGGCCTGTCCCCGGCCCAGGTCCGGGGCTTCGGCCTAGGCGTTATGCACGCCCGCGCCCTGTACTACGCCCGGAGGGACCCTCGCTTCGCGTCCTACCTTACCGAGGGCCGCGCCTTCGGCCCCCACGGCGAGGACCTGGTGCTGGCCAACTCCATTGCGCACTACGACGACGCCCTCTCCCGTGAGTTGACGGAGAAGGTGGCCCACGCCAATCTGGAGATGCGCAAGCTGGGCTACAAGCCCTATGTGGCCCCGGCCCTGTCCTCCGGCGCGCTGAGCCTGCTGGCCCTGCTGCGGGGGCAGTGGCATTATTCCTCCGTCTACGACGGCCAGGTGTTCATGGGATGCCGCAATCGTCTGACCCCCGCCGGCATCGAGACGGAGCCGCTGACCCTGCCGCCCGCCCTGCAAAAGCGTATCGACGACACCCGCGCCAAGCTGAACGCCATAGAATAACGGAGGTATCCGCCATGCTCACCGTTCTGCTCCCCGAAAACGACCGCAGCCCCGCCCTGCGGGACCTGCTGGCGCCCCTGCTGCCTCCGGGCAGCGATATCCGCGACCCCGATGACGGGCTGGAGGACCTGGCCGGCCGCCGTCTGCTGTTCGCTGTGGCGCTGGACGAGGGCGGCTGCAATATGGCCTATTACCGTATGCTCTCCCGCCTGCGCCGCAGCACAGACCTGCTCTCCGACAGTATCGGCGCGTGCATCGTCACCGGCGTGGGCGAGTTCTACACCAAGGACGTGGCCCGGGACATGGTCTTCGCCGCCAACCAGGCGGGCTGCGCCTTTCTGGGCCGGCCCCTGGTGGAGGCCACCGGCTCCCTGCGGAATTTCCGCACCCAGGCCCAGATCGGCGGCGTGGACGAGAAAACCGCCTTCCGCCTGGCGGTGGGGGAGCTGGTGGACCGGCTGGCCGCCTGGCGGCCTCTGCCGCCGGTGCGGCAGGTGCTGGCCCTTCACGCCTCCCAGCGCAGCGCCTCCAACACCCTGGCCCTGTGGGAGCTGGTGAAGGCCGGTCTTCCGTCGGACCTCGGCGTGCAGGAGATCTGCCTCCGCAACGGCACCATGGCCGACTGCAACGGGTGCAGCTATACCGCCTGTCTCCACTTCGGCGAGCAGGGCGGCTGCTTCTACGGCGGCCCCATGGTGGACGAGGTCTATCCCGCCGTGCGGAAATGCGACGCCCTGGTCATGCTCTGCGCCAACTACAACGACGCCCTGGCTGCCAATCTGACCGCCTGTGTCAACCGGCTCACGGCCCTGTTCCGCCAGACCCGTATGTACGACAAGCGGATCTTCGGCCTGATCGTCTCCGGCTACTCCGGCGGTGACCTGCTGGCCCGCCAGCTGATCTCCGCCCTGAATATGAACAAGTCCTTCTATCTTCCGCCCCGCTTCTCCCTGCTGGAAACGGCCAATGAGCGCGGCAGCCTTGTGAAGCTGCCGGGCATCGAGGCGCAGGCGGCGGCCTTCGCCCGGCACATCGCGGAGAGCTGAATAACCCCGCCGCAAACCGGGGAAAATACTTCCATCAATCAAAAGGAGGTGTGTTCCATGCAGGCAATGGTGTTGGAGAAGGCGTGCATTCAGTGCGGACTGTGCGCGGGGCTGTGCCCGGAGGTGTTTGCGCTGAACAGCGGCGAGCCCGCCCGGGTGACGGTGGACCCTATCCCGGACGCGCAGAAGATCGGCGTGCAGGAGGCGGCGGACAGCTGTCCCGTGGCCGCCATTCAGGTAACGGCGTAAAAATCCCCGGAAATGCCGCAAAAACCACTTTACAACGGTGATTTTCTGTGGTATCATCTCAAAGTACGCGCTAAGCGCGTCCGACCCCTGCCTTAGCCCTGCGGAGCGTTCCATCTCTCCCACGGCCCAGGCTGCGGGCGTATTTCAAGAAAGGTGGAAACACAACCATGATGCTGAAAGACCAGAAGACCTCTATCATCGAGGCCAATCGCACCCACGAGACCGACACCGGCTCCCCCGAGGTCCAGGTGGCCATTCTCACCGAGCGTATCAACCAGCTGACCGCGCACCTGAAGGTCCATCCCCATGACTTCCACAGCCGCCGCGGTATGCAGATGATGATCGGTAAGCGCCGTCGTCTGCTGGACTACCTGGCCAAGAAGGACATCGAGCGTTATCGTGCCCTGATCGCCAAGCTGGGTCTGCGTAAGTAAGTTGAAACAGGGTGATGTGCGCTTGCGCATCACCCTTCTTTCACATTCTGCGCCGTGTACAAATTGACCATTAGCAGTTGAAAATGCGCCGAAATTCAGGGTTTCGGAGCGTTTTCAAGTGCTAACGGCGATAGGTCGCGGGCAGAATGCCATTTCACAAAAAAGGAGAAACGATATGTCAACGATCATCACCAAGCGCCAGTTCCCCCACTATCACAAATACACCATGGACCTGGCCGGCCGCCCCCTGACGCTGGAGGTCGGCAAGCTGGCTGAGCTTGCCAACGCCGCCGTCATGGTGGGCTATGGCGACACCCGCGTCCTCTGCTGCGTCACCGCCGCCCCCCGTCCCCGCGACGGCATCGACTTCTTCCCCCTGTCCGTGGACTTCGAGGAGAAGATGTACGCCGTGGGCCGCATCCCCGGCAGCTTCAACCGCCGCGAGGGCCGTCCCGGCGAGAAGGGCATCCTGACCTCCCGCGTCATCGACCGCCCCATCCGCCCCCTGTTCCCCTATGACTTCCGCAACGACGTGTCCGTCATGTGCACCGTCATGGCCGTGGACCACGACTGCTCCCCCGAGATCGCCGCGCTGATCGGCACCTCCGCCGCCCTGGCCATCTCCGACATTCCCTGGAACGGCCCCGTGGCCGCCCTGAAGGTGGGCCTGGTGGACGGCAAGCTGGTCTTCAACCCCGACGCCGAGCAGCGCAAGGTCAGCGACCTGGACGTGACCGTCGTCTCCACCGGCAAGAAGGTCGTCATGATCGAGGCCGGCGCCAACGAGGTCCCCAACGACGTGATGTTCGAGGCCATCAAGCAGGCCCACGAGGAGAACCAGAAGCAGATCGCCCTCATCAATCAGATGGTGCAGGAGATCGGCAAGCCCAAGTTCGAGTACCCCCACGCCGACTTCAACTACGAGCTGTTCAACAAGATCACCGCCGACTTCATGGACGAGGCCAAGGCCGCCATGGACACCGACGACAAGAACGTCCGCGAGCAGCGCTGGAACGCCATGATCGAGAAGTGGCACGAGAAGTACCTGGAAGAGTACCCCAACATGGACCAGTACCTGGAGGAGATCACCTACAAGTTCCAGAAGATGATCGTCAAGAAGTGGCTGCTGGAGGGTCACCGTGTGGATGGCCGCCAGAAGAACGAGATCCGTCCCCTGGATGCCGAGGTGGGCGTGCTGCCCCGGGTCCACGGCTCCGGCCTGTTCACCCGCGGCCAGACGCAGGTGCTGTCCGTTTGCACGCTGGATACCCTCTCCGCCAACCAGAAGCTGGACACCATCTGGGAGGAGACCGAGAAGCGCTACATGCACCACTACAACTTCCCCGGCTACTCCGTCGGTGAGGCCAAGCCCGCCCGCAGCCCCGGCCGCCGCGAGATCGGCCACGGCGCGCTGGCCGAGCGCGCCCTGCTGCCCGTCATTCCTCCCGTGGAGGAGTTCCCCTACGCCATCCGCGTGGTCAGCGAGGTCGTGTCCTCCAACGGCTCCACGTCCCAGGGCTCCATCTGCGGCAGCACCCTGGCCCTCATGGACGCCGGCGTGCCCATCAAGGCGCCTGTGGCCGGCATCTCCTGCGGCCTGATCCAGGACGACGACGGCTCCTTCACCACCTTCATCGACATCCAGGGCGTGGAGGACTTCCACGGCGAGATGGACTTCAAGGTGGCCGGTACCAAGAAGGGCATCACCGCCATCCAGATGGACCTGAAGAACGACGGCCTGACCATGGAGATCATCAAGAACGCGCTGGACATCACCTACGACGCCCGCTGCCAGATCCTGGACCAGGTCATGCTGCCCTGCATTGCCGAGCCCCGGCCCGAGGTCAGCAAGTACGCCCCCAAGATGGTCACCATGCATATCGACCCGGATAAGATCCGCGACGTCATCGGCAAGGGCGGCTCCGTCATCCAGAAGATCGTGGCCGAGTCCGGCGCCAAGATCGACATCGACGACGACGGCACCATCCACATCGCCTCCCCCGATGCCGAGAGCTGCGAAAAGGCCAAGAAGTGCATCGACGACATCGTCTTCGTGCCCGAGGTGGGCCAGCTGTACTATGGCCGCGTCGTGCGCCTGATGACCTTCGGCGCCTTCGTGGAGCTGGCCCCCGGCAAGGACGGTCTGGTCCATATCTCCAAGCTGGCCGACAAGCGCATCGAGAAGGTGGAGGACGCCTGCAAGATCGGCGACATGATGTGGGTCAAGGTCACCGAGATCGACGAGAAGGGCCGCGTGAACCTGAGCCACAAGGACGCCATGAAGGAGATCGCCGCCAAGGAAGCCGCCGGCGAGCCCATCAAGTAAAGCATCGTTTTTTATATCCCCCGGTCCGCCGGGGGATATTTCTTTTTCCCGCCGCCTGTGGTATACTGAGAAAAACACCCTGCAAGGAGGTCCCGCCTATGTCCGACACCATCGCCGCCATCGCCACGCCTGGACAGCCCAGCGCCATCGGTATCCTGCGCCTGTCCGGCCCGGATACCTGTGCCGCGCTGGACGCGGTGTTCCGCGCCAAAAACGGCAGGCCCGCCGCGCAGCAGCGCCCCCGCACCATGGTGCTGGGCGAGCTGCTGGACGAGACGGGGCAGGTCATCGACAGCGTGCTGTGCGTCCGTTTCCCCGCGCCCCACAGCTATACCGGAGAGGACTGCGCCGAGCTCCACTGCCACGGCAGCCCCATCGTGCTGGACACGGGCCTCCGCGCCCTGTTTGCCGCCGGCTGCCGCCAGGCCGGTCCCGGCGAGTTTACCAAGCGGGCCTTTCTCAACGGGCAGCTGGACCTGCTCCAGGCGGAGTCCGTGGCGGACCTGATCGACGCCGAGACGGCCCAGCAGGCCCACAACGCCGTCTGCCAGCTGGACGGCGCGCTGAGCCGCACCGTGGCGCGTATCTACGACGGCCTCATGGACATGGCCGCCCTGTTCTACGCCGTGGTAGACTATCCGGACGAGGACATCGAGGATCTCCAACGCGAGCAGATGCTGGACACCCTGCGCCGGGCCCAGAACGATCTGGAAGCGCTGGTGGCCGGGTTTTCCCGCGGCCGTTTGCTGAAGCTGGGCGTGCCCACGGTGCTGCTGGGCAAGCCTAACGCCGGCAAATCCTCTCTGCTGAACGCCCTCCTGGGCTATGACCGGGCTATCGTCACCGACATCGCCGGCACCACCCGCGACACGGTGGAGGAAAAGGTCACCGTGGGCGGCGTGCTCCTGCGGCTCATCGACACGGCGGGCATCCGCGACGGCGGCGACGCCGTGGAGACCATGGGTGTGGAGCGCAGCCGCGCCGCCGCGAAGCAGGCATCTCTGGCCCTGCTGGTGCTGGACGGCTCCCGGGAGCTGACGGCGGAGGACGAGGCCGCCATCGCCCTGGCTAACACCGTCCCCCACCTGATCGTGGCCGTCAATAAATCCGACCTGCCCCGGGCGCTGGACGTCGGCGCCCTGGCGGACCGCTTCGACAACGTGCTGTCCGTCTCCGCTGCCACCGGCGCGGGACTGGACACGCTGACCGACGCCATCGCGGCGCAGTTCCCGTCGGGCGAGACTGCCGGCGGCGCGCTGCTGACCAACGCCCGTCAGGCCGACGCCGCCAACCGAGCCCTCTCCGCCGTGGCCGAGGCCCGCGGCGCCCTCCGTATCGGCATGACCCCCGACGTGGTGCTCACCGACTGCGAGGCGGCACTGGCCGCGCTGGGTGAGCTGAACGGCAAACAGGTCCGCGACGATCTGGTGGACACCATCTTCTCCCGCTTCTGCGTGGGGAAATAGGCGATAGACACCTGTATTTCTGCTACCATCGATTGACAAGGGCAGACACGGTTTTGACGGGCAGAAATGCGCCCATACTGCGTCAAACCCCTTGGCAATACGGCAAGTATTACCTGCGGGCCTTTTCTTGTCTGGACACATTTCTGCTCCGACAAAACTGCTATGCACCTGCCAGCGATGTATTTTCGAGTGATTTTTGGCTTTTGAGATGCAGGCGGGCTGAGTCGGCATATTCTCGCCGATGCTGCCGAGCGACGTTCCTTTGGAGCGAGGCTGACGCCCGCCAAGACGAAAAGGACAAAAAGCGCCGGAAAGACACGCTGTCAGGCGTGTTTGCTCTTGTCAATCGATGGTAATATTCCGTATTATTTACAATTTGGCTCTTTTCCTGCGGCGGTTTTCATGCTATGATAGCGGGGAAATATCACTCCCAAGGAGGTTTATCCCATGCGCGAATATGTCATTATGACTGACAGCTGCTGCGACCTGACCGACCACATGGCCAAGGAGCTGGAGCTGACCGTGGTGCCCCTGACCGTCCACATCGATGGGCACGATTACCCCAACCTGCTGGACGGCAGCGCCATCAGCTTCGAGGATTTCTACGGCAAGATCCGCGGCGGCGTGCTGGCCACCACCTCCGCCGCCAACGTAGGCCAGTTTCAGGAGGCCATGCGCCCCATTCTGGCTGCCGGCAAGGACATCGTCAGCATCAACTTCTCCAGCGCCCTCTCCACCACCTACCAAAGTGCGTGCATCGCCGCCCAGGACATGAAGGAGGAGTTCCCCGATGCCAACATCTATGTGGTGGACTCTCTCTCCGCCTCTCTGGGCCAGGGCCTGCTGCTCTATCTGACCGTCCAGAAGAAGCGCGAGGGCCTCTCCGCTCAGGAGCTGGTGCAGTGGGTGGAGGACAACAAGCTCCACATCGACCACTGGTTCACCGTGGACGACCTGAACTACCTGAAGATGGGCGGCCGTCTCAGCGCCGGCGCCGCGTTCTTCGGCTCCATGCTCTCCATCAAGCCCGTCATGCACACCTCCGACGAGGGCAAGCTGGTCCCCGTCAGCAAGGTCCGCGGCCGTAAGGCCAGCCTGAAGGCCCTCATCGACAAGATCGCCGAGCTGGGCATCGAGCCCAGCGAGCAGGTCATGTTCATCTGCCATGCCGACTGCGAGGTGGAGGCCCGCGCCGTGGCCGAGGAGATGAAGGCCCGCTACGGTGTCAAGGAGGTCTATATCAACTACATCGGGCCTGTGATCGGCAGCCACACGGGGCCGAACACCATGGGCATATTCTTCGTAGGCACCAAGAGATAACGGCGCGTCTCTTGCGCCAATACTTCGTTGCGGCGGCTTGCCGTACACAAAGTACGCCTGCGCCGCCGCGCCTCGTCTTGGCGCAAGATCCATTGCCGTTAGAGGTTTGTCATCGGCAGGACGCAAAATCCGACATCGATGGAGCGCCTCGTCTTGGCGCAAGATCCATTGCCGTTAGAGGCTTGCCATCGGCGGGACGCAAGCTCCGTCGCCGCTGGCGGTGTACGGTGCATTTCAACTTTGCGGGAGGTCATCCTATGGACTGGCTGGAACTCAAGATCGACACGAGCCACGCGGGCTTGGACGCGGTGACGTACATGCTGGAGCAGCAGGGGGTCACCGGCGTGATGATCGATGACGAGGCGGACTTTCAGAGCTTTCTGGAGAACAACCGCCAATACTGGGATTATGTGGATGACGATCTGCTGGCGCAGAAGAAGGGCGTCAGCCGCGTGACATTCTATCTGGAACGGAACGAGGACGCCTACGGCACCGTGGCCGCCGTGCGTATGGCCATGTCGGCGCTGAAAAAGGAGCACCCGGAGTACGCGCCCCTGCTGCTGACCATGGCCGACGTGGCCGACGAGGACTGGGAGAACAACTGGAAGCAGTTTTACAAGCCCATGGAGATCGGCAGCCGCCTGCTGGTGGTGCCGGAGTGGGAGGAGGCCGCCGACCCCACGCGGGTGAAGCTGGTGCTGAACCCCGGCCTGACCTTCGGCACCGGCAGCCACGCCACCACCCGCCTGTGTCTGCAGGCGCTGGACACCCACATCCACGGCGGTGAGCGGGTGCTGGACCTGGGCTGCGGCAGCGGCATCCTGTCCATCGCCGCCCTGCGCCTGGGCGCGGAGAGCGCCTTCGCCTGCGACATCGACGAGAAGTGCGTGGACGTGGCCTATGAGAACGCCGCCCTGAACGGCATCGGGAAGGACCGCTACACCGTCCGCTGGGGCAATGTGCTCACCGACGCCGCCCTGCGGCAGGAGATGGGCGCCGGCTATGATATCGTGGTGGCCAACATCGTGGCGGATGTCATTATGGGCCTCAGCCCCCACGTCCGTCCCTTCCTGAAGCCCGACGGCCTCTTCCTCTGCTCCGGTATCATCGACGACCGGGCGGCGGAGGTGCTGGAAAAGCTGAAGGCCGACGGCTGGGATGTGTTCGAGCAGCGCAGCAGTGAGGGCTGGTTCAGCTATCTCTGCAAGTAACGCAAAGAAAAAGACCGGCGCGGAACTGCCGTCTCGGCCATTACAGCACACCTGCCGCATCTCTGTGGGTAACGACAAAAAAAGACCGGCGCGGGCCGGTCTTTTTTGTGCTTCCTCCGTCCGCGCCGCCGGGAACGGGAGAATTCACGGAATGTACTTTTCTTTTTCCTGAAAAGTTGCTATACTGAAAGCGAACGTAACATATAGCGAACGCGAATGTATACAGCAAAAGCAACGGAAAGTAAACGAAAGTAAAGGAGAAAACCGAAGCCATGATGAAGCGAATTCTGCGCCTAACGGCGTTTTTGCTGGGGTTGACGCTGCTGCTGTCCGCCTGCGGCAATACAAAAGGTAAAGAGATGGTGGACGCCTCCACCCAGACCGCCCCGCCCGTAGAAGGCGTCACCGCCCTGGCCCTGTGCGACGGCGATGTGACCCTCCGTTTTGAAAAGGACGAAACCGGCGCCTGGACCTGGTTTGACGACCCCGCCTTCCCCCTGGACCAGACGGCGCTGGAGGACCTGCTGGCCCTGCCCGCCACCCTGGACAGCGGCGAAGCGGTGGCCGATGTGCAGGAGCTGGCCGTCTATGGCCTGGAGGCTCCCAAGAAGTACATCACCGTCACCTCCGACGGCGTGGACGTCGTCTATTATCTCGGCGACCAGGCCGCGGATGGCCGTTGGTACGTGCTCACCCCTGCCGGTACGGTGCGCTATACCTCTGACGAAAATAAGATGCTGCTCAGCCGCAGCATCTACGCCATGGCGGTCCTGCCCGTTCTGCCGGTCATCGAGCCGGACAGGCTGGTCAGCGTAAGTCTGCTGCGCGCCGACGGCACCGCTGCCGTCTCCTTCTACACCGCCGAGGACGGTACCCGCCGCAGCGCCAACCGGGACGTCACGGAAAAGACCGCCGCCCTGGCTGATGAGATCGCTGCCCTGACGCTCACCGCCTGCGTGGACTACGACCCGGCGGAGGGTGCGGCTGCCGTCTGCGGCCTGGACACGCCGGAGGTCACGCTGACGGTGAACTACCTGGCTGACAACAGCGCCGAGCGGACGCTGATCCTTGCTGTCGGCCTGTCCACCGGCGACGGCGGCCGCTATGTGGCCCTGGACGGTGACACCACCATCTACCGGATGGAGGAGTCGTCCCTGACCCAGATCCTGACCCTGTCCGGGACGGGGCTGTAAGCCATGAAAAGGGAGGCGCGGCTATGCGTATACTGATCGTGGAGGATGAAAAGCGCCTGGCGGGCACCCTGCAGGACCTGCTGCGCCGCCAGGGCTACACCGCCGACGTGTGTTATGACGGCATCTCCGGCCTGGACAACGCCCGCAGCGATATCTACGACCTGCTGGTGCTGGACGCCATGCTTCCCGGCATGGACGGCTTTACCCTGCTGCGCCAGCTGCGCGGCGGCGGCAGCCGCCTGCCGGTGCTGATGCTCACCGCCCGCAGTGAGCTGAATGACCGCGTCCGCGGCCTGGACGCCGGTGCGGACTACTATCTGACCAAACCCTTCGAGCCGGAGGAGCTGCTTGCCTGTATCCGGTCCCTGCTGCGCCGTGGCGGTGAGGACGCCGCTGCCGACCCGGAGGTGACTGCCTTCGGCGACCTGACGCTGCACATGGGCACATTCCTGCTGGAATGCGGCCCGCGAAGCGTCCGCCTCAGCCGCCGGGAGTACGACCTGATGGAGCTGCTGATGCGGAACGGCAGTCAGATCGTCTCCAAGGAGCAGCTGATCCTGAAGGTCTGGGGCTACGACTCCGCCGCCGAGGACAACAACGTGGAGGTCTATATCTCCTTCCTTCGCCGCAAGCTCACCCATCTGCAATCCACTGTGAAGATCAAGACCCTCCGTATGGTGGGTTATTGTCTGGAGGTGGAGGCATGATCCGGCACCTTCGCTGGAAGGTGGTGGCCACCAATATGCTGCTGATCTCGCTGGTGCTGCTGGCGGTGTTCGCGGCGGTGTACTTCATCTCCCGGGGCAACTATCACAAGAATGTGCAGCAGCAGCTGTACCAGGCGCTGGAGCAGGGCGACTATGGCCGCAGCCAGCCCGGCATGGACAGCATCCCCTGCTTTGTGGCCGAGGTCTATGGCAGCGGCACCGTCCGCGTGGCCGGCAACAGCTACTATGACCTCAGCGACGAGACCCGTATGGCGGAGATCGTCACTGCCGCCCTGGCGGCGGACGAGGACGCCGGCACGTTGGACGAATTTCATCTGCGCTATCTGCGCCAGCGGGGTTACACCACTACCGCTATCGCCTTTACCGACACCTACCTGGAATACACCTCCCTGCACACACTGCTGAAGGCCTGCTCTCTGGTGGGCTGCGGCGCACTGGTGGTGCTGTTTCTGTGCAGCTATCTGCTCTCCGGTGTGGTTACCAAGCCTGTAGGTGCCGCCTGGGCCCAGCAGGAGCAGTTCCTCTCCGACGCCAGCCATGAGCTGAAGACCCCTCTGACGGTCATCCTTTCCTCCGCCGAGCTGCTGGAGCAGAGCGCTTCGCCGGAGCAGGCGGTCTACGTGGACAATATCCGGGCGGAGGGCCGCCGCATGAAGGCCCTGGTGGAGGATATGCTCACCCTCTTCCGCGCCCAGAAGAACGCCGGCAGCCCGCCGGACACCGTCACCGACCTGTCGGAGGCGGCGGTGACCGCCGCCCTGCGGTTTGAGCCGGTGGCCTTTGAGGCCGGCCATGTACTGGATTACGATATTGCGCCGTCTCTTCCTGTCCGGGGCGACGGCGCCAAGCTGGGCCAGGCCCTGGCGGTGTTGCTGGATAACGCCGTCAAATACGCCGCACCCGGTACGCCCATCCGCCTGACCGCCGTCCGGCAGGGCAGCCGCGCTGTGGTGTCCGTGACCGATCAGGGGCCGGATATCCCTTCGGACAAGCTCCCCCGCATTTTTGACCGCTTTTACCGCGCCGACGACGCCCGTACTGACGGCGACAGCTTCGGCCTGGGCCTGCCCATTGCCAAAGCCATCGTGGATGCCCACCGGGGCGTCCTTCGCTGTGACAGCAGCGGCGGCGTGACCACCTTCAGTATCTCCCTGCCCCTGACGGCAGGGAAGCAGGAGAGAGGCACAGACCATGTTTGATACCCTTATCCGGGGCGGCGCCGTTGTTGACGGCACGGGCCGCCCCGCATTTGCGGCCGATGTGGCCGTTTCCGGCGGCAGGATCGCCGCCATCGGCGATCTGTCCGCAGCGTCCGCCGCTCATGTTATCGACGCCGCCGGCAGGACCGTTACCCCCGGCTTTATTGATATTCACCGCCACGCCGACGCGGCGCTGTTCCGCCCGGGCTTCGGCGCGGCGGAGCTGTGTCAGGGCCTTACCACCATCGTCAACGGCAACTGCGGCCTCAGCGCCACCCCCTTCGGCCCCGCCCATGGTGACGCCATCCGGGACTACCTGCGCCCCATCACCGGCGCTCTCCCGCCGGAGCTGGTGACGGAAACCCTCTCCGGCTATTTCGCCTCTGTGCCGAATATCCCCGTCCATGTGGGTATGCTGGCCGGTGCCGGCGTCCTTCGGGCGGACGCGGCCGGCTATGAGCTGGAGCACCTGGAGGACCGCCACTACCGCGCCCTGCACCGCGCCCTGGAGCAGGCTCTGGCCGACGGCGCGCTGGGCGTTTCTCTGGGCCTGGGTTACGCCCCGGAGTGCTTCTATACCACGGCGGAGCTGATCCGTGCGCTCTCACCCATCGCGGGGCAGGATATCCCCCTCACCGTCCATATGCGGCAGGAGGGCGCGGGCGTCTGCGATTCCATCGAGGAGATGCTGCTGGTGGCCCGGGAACTGCGGGTCCCTCTGCATATCAGCCACCTGAAAGCCATGGGCCGGGACAACTGGGGCAAAAAAATACCCCGGGCCCTGGAGCTGCTGCACCGGGCGAAGGAAGAGGGGCTGGATGTGGGCTGCGACGTGTACCCCTACACCGCCGGCTCCACCCAGCTGCTGCATATCCTGCCGCCGGAGTTTCTGGAGGGCGGCATGGACGCCGTTGTCCGCCGCCTGGCCGACCCCCACGAACGCGAGACGCTGGCTCACCGTATTGAAGACGGCGGCGGGTTTGACGACATCGCCAAGCTGGCCGGCTGGGACGGCATCTTCCTCAGCAGTCTTCACTGCCCGGAGGATGCGCCGCTGCTGGGCAAAAGCATTGCCCAGGAGGCCGCCATGGAGCACAAATCCCCGCTGGACGTCTGCTGCGACCTGCTGATCCGCGAGCACTGCCAGGTGACTATGATCGACTTCATGGCCGCGGAGGAAGACATCGCCGCTATCCTTCGCAGTCCCCTCAGCTGCCTGATCTCTGACGCCACCTACCCCACCGAGGGGATGCCCCATCCACGGGTCTACGGCAGCTGTACCCGTCTGCTGCAGCACTTCGTCCGGGAACAGGGTGTGCTGACGCTGGAGCAGGGCGTTCACAAGCTGACCCAGGCCCCGGCACAGGCCCTTCGCCTTGCGGGTAAGGGCGTTATCGCCGTGGGTGCGGACGCGGACTTGTGTGTGTTCGACCCCGCCGCCCTCACCGAGCGCGGTACCTATCAGGACCCCTGCCAAACGGCCCTGGGTATGGACGCCGTGCTGGTGGCCGGCCGGCTGGCCGTGAAGAACGGAGAAATGACCGGCGTGAAGGCTGGGACCCTCATCCGCAAATAAAAAGATCTCCCCCGGTCGGGGGAGATCTTTTTATTTCTTTTCGCCGCCGGACACGTTGGCCACGAACACGCACACCAGAATGATGACTACGCCAAGAGCCTGCCACAGGCTGAAATCCTCCTTCAGGAAGAGCACGCCCGCCAGCACCGATACCACCGTGGTCACGTTGGAGAACAGGGAACTCTCTGAGACCGTCAGGTGACTGTTGGCGAAGTTCAGCAGTCCGTAGGCCACACCGGAGGACAGTATGCCCAGATACAGCACCGCCAGCCAGAAGCTGCCGCTTTGCGCCGGCGCGGTGATCAGCTCGCTGCTTATCCCGCCGGCCTGTATCAGCGCCACCGGAATAAACACCGCCATGCCCACCACAAACATCACATAGGTCATCTCAAAGGGGGTGAAGCGTTTGGCGGCATCGTGGCTCAGCCCATAGTACACCGTGTCGCTGAGCATGGTCAGCAGCAGGAACAGCAGGCCCAGCGCCGAGATCATCACCGCCCCGCCCACGGAGATCAGCGCTACGCCGCCGATCGCGCCCAGGGCGCACAGCACCTGCCGCCGGGTGACGCGCTCATGCAGAACCAGCACGTCCATCAGGATGCAGCACACCGGCACCGCCGCGATGATGGTCCCCGCCACAGCGGCGGAGGTGTACAGAATGCCGTAGTTTTCGAAGATAAAGTACGCCACCGGCTGCACGATGCCCAGCAGAAGCAGCTTTCCCACCGGCTTTCCCTTCAGAGAGAAGGCGAACAGCGGCTTTCCGCGTACCTTGCCCACCAGAGCGTTCAGCGCGATGACCAGCGACATGGCCGCCACCGCCACCGTGAACCGGAAGGCCAGCAGCACTGTGGGCGCCGCCGTGACCAGCGCCATTTTTGAGAACATAAAGCTCATGCCGAAGATGGTGGCCGCGGTCAGCGCCGCCAGCAGCGACAGAATATGCAGTTTTTTCTGGTTCATAGGCAATACCTCTTTCTCTTTAACGCCGGTATCATACCATACGCCGCATGAAATAGCAAGGAAAAGCGATCACCTCCCGCGCTGCGTCCGGAGCAAAAAGGGCGCCGCCCGAAGGGGGCGGCGTCCTTTCACCGGCACGTTGGGAGGGCGCGCCGGCATTCACCAATTTGAAGGAGAATAGGGAGAAAAATTAAGGATAGAAAACAAAGGGTGTTGGGTTACTTGTCCGTTGCCTTGGACACGATACCCGTAACCACCAGGACCGCCACCAGGCCGGCCAGAATGAGGTTCAGCACCATGCTCAGCGCCTCCTTTCGTTTGGGCTTCTTAACGTATCTTTAGCATAGCACAGGACAAGTGATTTGTAAAACGCATGATTATCATCAAAACCATGAAAAATACTTTGCAGCACATGGCGAGATATGCTATACTGGCCCTGAAGGAGGTGTCCCCATGTCCGTCACTAAATACCAGATATACCTCAAGACTGTGGAGATGGGCAGCTTTACCGCTGCCGCCCGCGCCCTGAATTTCACCCAGTCCGGCGTCAGCCACGCCATCGGCTCGCTGGAGGAGGAGCTGGGCGTCACGCTGCTGGTCCGCAGCCACGGCGGTGTCACCCCCACGGCGGATGGCCGCGCCCTGGCACCATATTTTCAGGAGATGTGCGCCCTGTCCCACCGTCTGGAGCAGCACGCCGAGGACCTGCGGGGGCTGGACACCGGCCTTATCCGCGTGGCAACCTTCACCAGTGTGTCGGAAAAGTGGCTGCCCGGTATGCTCAAGACCTTTCAGGAAAAGTACCCCCGCATCGAGTTCGAGCTTCTGCCCTCCAACTTCAACAACGAGATATCCGACTGGGTCCTCCACGGTCAGGCGGACTGCGGCTTTATCTCCCTGCCCACCCCGGCGGAGAAATACCTGGACTACTGGCTGCTCCAGCGGGACCAGTGGAAGGTCATCCTGCCCTGCGACCACCCGCTGGAGCAGCCAGT
>OIDD01000166.1_pt1 | contig 41782 bp, 30 predicted proteins | sample 1606751 | NCBI WGS metagenome assembly OIDD01 (sample SAMEA3882544, study PRJEB24775) | human gut metagenome | biome: human-associated habitat; feature: intestine environment; material: feces | place: Netherlands | collected 2009/2010
CTCCGAATCCCGGCGTGGACGTGGCATGGCTCCCCCTTTTTTAACAGTCGTCCGCAAAGTCATTTCCAATACGCAACGCGTTTTACTATACAGTCTGTCTAGAACAAACTACACAACGTGTCGTATTTATGGCGATTGTCAGCCCGTCAGACGCAAACCAAGCCTCCGTTCGCCGACCAGCCACCACAATCAGCATCGACGTACATCACCCGCGCAATCTGCGTCTACCTGCGCCGCACCTTCGGATTACGGGCGAGCGCGGCCTGCAGCATGATGCCCAGCGCCTGGTTCAGGTTGCGTCGATCCTCGATGCTCAACCCAACATACGTGCCGAGCATTTCGGGGATGACCTTCGGTCCGGCCGCCATCATGGCGGAGATGCTGCCGGCTCCGGACGCCTCCAGCACCGCGAACAGCGCGTCCACAGCACGTTCGCGCTGTTCCTTGGACAGGTTGGACAGCCACCCGTTCAACGCTTTGTTGAAAGTCACCGAACTGTTGGCCACGTCCTCGACTTTGTCGAATTCGCCGCCGTGCATCTGCCAGGAGAACGCGAAATGCTGCATGATGCCTTCCACGTCGGATTTGACCACCATGCACCGTTCGGGGGTTTCCAGCACCATGCCCACCACCGATGAGTCCGGAACGATTTTGACGATGCGGTCGCTCACGCTTGCATATTCGAAGCTGTTCACCACAGATTCGGGGAATCCCGGCACGTCCAGCGAGTAGATGCGTTCGACGCGGTCCTTCACCTCGTCCGATGCGTTCATCGCCGCATATACGGCCAGATTGCCGCCCTTGGAATGGCCGGTGAGCACAATCGGCACGTCCTTCCACAGCGCGGCGACTCTGGCCAGATAGTCGGCGGCGGTCGCTTGCGCCGGTACCGGGTATTGGAAGGCCATGTTGAAGTCTTCCTTCCAGCCGACCAGCGAATCGTCCGTACCACGGAACGCCACAACCAACGTGCCGGACGGCAGACGGTAGGTCACCGCGGCGAACTGCGTCTGCTCGCCATCGTCGAACTGTTCAAGGAAAGCGCCCATCTCAATATCGGAGAATCGCGGATTCGCGGCGATGGCATGATAGAAATCGTGCGTCACCTGCGGATCAACCAATCCCACGTTCTCGACGTCATGGTCGGGCACCGCACGGTCGTGGTGAAGCTCGTCGTCGGCGCGCGCGATCGAAATACCATCGAACGGAGGCTGTCGCAACATACGAATGGAACGGAACGGATGGCGGAAGTCAAAGTGTTTCACACGATTACGCAACGTGCCATATTGCGATTCGACCCCCTCCAATCGCGGCATGCAGTCAGGCACATCATCATACGAAAGCTGCGCGAGCACGAGCGCATCGGCCTCACGGAAGGGGTGAATGCTGAAACCGCGCGTTTCCGTGCGCGCATAGTCGATGATGCTACCCATCGCACACCTCTTTCACAGCCGGCGCCATTCCCGCATTCCATTATGCGCCCATTTTCCGCTATCCTACGCCAGCAAACGGGATAATCCTCAAACCAACGACTCCGAAACGCGTCCATCCGCCCTTTCCACGTGCCACGATTTCACATTTTCTACGAACATTTGCGAATCGCGACGCTTCAGAAGGCCTTCGGGCTGGTCAGCCTTCACGCACCACCCTCGCCGCGCTCGCCGGAATCGCCTTGACTACGGCTTTGATAAGCTCCCGAGTCTCCCGGTCGGTACCGCGCGCGGCCGCCACGATCTTTGGCAGCGAATCCGTCCAATTCGCCATCAGATCAGCGATATTGCCATAGCCCGCAGCCGCGAAGATCTCGTAGATCTGGTCAATGGCCCGCTCACGCTGCTTCTGCCCCACAGTGTCGAGCCAATCGTCGAGCGTCCTCTTGATGAGCTGCGCAGTCATCGTCAACTCGTTCTCGCGCTCGAAATCGCCGTTTTCCGCCACTTGCCAGCTATTGCCCATATGTTGCATAATGCCGACGGCGTCCGCCTTGACAACGATTACTTTCGCATTCGATTGCAGCAGCATGCCCACGACAGACGATTCGGGCACGGTTTTGCGGATCCGCGATTCCACTGTCCGATACGCCTGACCGCGCACCATCGATTCCGGCAGGCCCGGCCCATCATGGGAGAAGATACGGGCGATCCGCACGTTGCGTCCCGGCACCGGCCCACCCAAGGCTGGCAGCAGCCCAAGCCGCCGCGCACGTTCGCCGGCGGCCTCAATATCGTCATGAGCCACCTGCATGGCCGCATATACGGCCATGTTGCCACCTTTCGAATGGCCGCCAAGCATAATCGCAGGCGATCCTTCCGATGACAGGAAACCTTCCGACCTGTCCAGAATCGAATCCACATACCGATACGCGGATTCCTGTGACGGTACCGGACAGCGCACTGCCATATTGAAATCCTCCTTCCATCCGACAAGCGTGCCGTCGGTGCCTCGGAAGGCGATATACAGCAAGTCGGGTGAACCGCAGCCCACGTCGAACGTCATCGCGGCGAACTGCTGCTGGTCGCGCTCGCTCAATCGTTCCGCGTATTCGCCAACACGTAACGCGCGGAATCGCGGCGATTCGCAGACGGCGTGCAGCAACGCGAGCCGGTAATCGTTCATATCGGAGGAATTCGAAACGAACATCTCGTCATAGCTTTCGGCGCGCAGCAATTCACGAATCGACACCGTCGCCACCGACTTCGCCTCACCGAACGTGGGCACCAGATCCGTCAATCGCATGTAGGACAATTCGGACAGCACCAGAGAATCGACGTCGCCGAACGGCAACTCGGCGAACCCACGGAATTCACGGCGCACATAATCCAACACATTGCCCATCGCGCAACCCTTTGATCAACCATAGCGATTTCGGATTCCATTATGCGGCACAATCCACGGACGCGGCAATCAGACAATCACAAGTTTCGGGCAATATCCCATGTGTAGACTAGGCAGCCATGGATCCAGTTGAATTTTTCACACAATGGCTTGCCCGAAACTACGGCAAGCTCATTCTGCTCGCCGTAGTGCTTGTCGTCGCAGCGCTCATCGACAAAGCACTCACCAAAGTAGTGCGCCGCATCCTTGACAAATCGCAGGTGCCGAATGCCTCCATCTTCGTCAACATCCTGCGTGTGGTGGTATGGGCATTCGCCATCGGCACGCTGCTGCAACCGGTGTTTGGAGTCAACCCGACCACCCTGTTCACCGCACTCGGCATCGGAGGTCTTGCGGTGTCGCTTGGTCTGAAAGACACAATCGCCAATGTGATCGGAGGCTTCGGCCTTATGCTCGGCCGCGTCATTCAACCGGGCGACTACGTCAAAGTCGCAGGTATCACCGGCACCGTCAAAGACATCAACTGGCGTCAGACCATCGTCCGCGAACGTAACGGCAACGAAATGGTCATCCCGAACTCCATCCTCAACACTGCATCACTGGAAAAGCTCGATCCATCGAACGAATGCTTGGTGTCAGTACCGTTCACCGCCAAAGCCGGCGTCGACGTGGAACATATGAAGGCCGACATCATCGAAACCGTGCAACAGGCCACAGAAAGCCTTGCCAATCCGCTGTACAAGCCGGTGGTGAAGCTCAACGGATTTACCCCGTACGGCATTGATGGCACGATTTACGCGTTCGCGAAAAACGACCTGATTCTATCCACCATGGCGGATGCGGTGGCGCAGGCGATCGCGCATGCCGACTATCTTGAACATCGCGCGGTTAGCAGCAGCGCGGAATAAGACAGCATAGAAAACGGCATTAAACGATTGAAGGCCGGTCAGAGGAACGTATCCTTGACCGGCCTTCATCATCTCCATGCAGATGTCCGCATCGTTCACGTCGCCTGCGTCGCCGTCGTTGTCCGGCAAGCAGTCGTCTACATAAGCAGATTGACGGCCGTCAGCATGCAAGTGACCATGATGAACATAATCATGCCAACGTTGCCGCACACGGTTTTGGCACGGGTGCCGCGAGGCAGCTCCTCCGGCGCGGTATAGAATTCAAATTTTTTGAAATTGCGGATAAGTAGCACAAATCCAGCAAGGATCACAGCGCCGTACAACACGAAATAGACAAGCGTGATCGCCAATCCTTCGACATTCTGCGATGCCCACTGTTCCATCGCCGCCGCATTGCCGTTTTCCGCGGCCTCGGACACCTTCTCCAGCTGGTCCAGATCGACGCGTGTCAACACCCATGGCGCGAGCACGCCGCCGTTGAAGTTGATGATCATGTGCATCGCCGTCGAATAGCGCAGCTTGCTGGTGCGCGTGTAGACGTAGCCGAACATGAGCCCCAGTAGGAACGCGTAGAAGAACTGGAACAGGTTCATATGGAACAGACCGAACGCCAGTCCGGACAGCAGAATCGCCGTTTTCTCGCCGTATTTGCGGGTGTGGTCGATCAGCTGCTTACGGAACAGCCATTCCTCGAAAATCGGTCCTACGATTACCAGAAAAACAACGTTCCAGATGTTCGTCTGCATGGCGAGGTCGGCCACGCGGTCCGTCGCCTCGCCGTTGGAAAGCACCATCGACAGCATGCTGCCGAACACACTGCCGGCCCACATCATCGGCAGGCACATAAGCAGTAGTTTGAAGAACAATCCCGGTTTCATGTCGAATTTACGGGTTTCAATGACAGTCGATTTGCCCATGAGCATCACCGCAATCGGCATGGCGATCAGGTACAGCGGCACCCCCGAACCCACATACGTAACCCAATTCGGCGCTTCACCCTTGCCACCCACGGCCGCGTACAGCGCGCCTTCCAGCACCGTGGCGAGCGCGTACCAGATGACCACCATCAGACACAGGCTCGCGCCGATACGCGAGAAGTCGCGTCGCGTCTGCTTCAACCATTCGAAGAATGGATTGCGATTGGCGATCGGCGGCTGCGGATATTGAGGCATGGGCTGCATCGGATACTGCGATTGCGGACCATTCGGCTGATATTGCGGAGCCGGCCCCTGTGGTTGCCCTTGCGGTTGCTGCGGATATTGAGGCTGCTGCGGAAACGTCATAGTCACCTTACGAAACTCCGGAAAACAAAAAAGCTGATATTCAGCACTGTACTACCAGTTCGCTGAATATCAGCTTGAAATCTCACCGTAGGTGGGCGTCGATCAGCGCAGCACGCCTTCGATGAGCATGGTGATCAGGTCGGTGTAGCGCACGCCGGTGGCCTCCCATGCCTTGGGGTACATGGAGATGGACGTGAAGCCCGGCATGGTGTTGATTTCGTTGACCATCACCTTGCCGTCCTTGGTCACGAAGGTGTCCACGCGGCTCAGACCGGCACCGTCCACGGCGACGAACGCCTTCTTGGCGGTTTCGCGCACGAGGTTCAGCGTCTCTTCCGGCAGGTTGGCGGGCACTTCCACGTGGCTTGCGGCGGCGTCCATGTACTTGCTATCGAAGTCGTAGAACTGGTCGTCGCCTTCGGCGCGCTTGTCGAGCACGATTTCGCCCGGCCAGCTGGCCTGCGGCGCTTCGCCGGCCTTCGGGCACAATACCGCGCATTCGATTTCGCGCGCGTCGATGCCCTGTTCCACGAGGATGCGCCAATCGTGGCGGGACGCCTCGTACACGGCGGCCGCGAGTTCGGCCGCATCGCCCTCATGCTCCACCTTGGTCACGCCGAAGCTGGAGCCGGCGCGGGACGGCTTGACGAACAGCGGATACTGCAAGCCGGCTTCGCTAACCTGCGCCATGATCGCATTGGCGTCGGTCTTGAATTCGGAAGCCTTGTCGAAGGAACGCGCGTCGAGCGTGATGCCGGGCGCGACGGGAATGCCGGCGGCCGCAAGCAGCACCTTCGTGTAATGCTTGTCCATGCAGGCCGCGGAGGCGAGCACGCCGCACCCCACGTACGGCACGCCCATCATTTCGAACAGACCCTGGATGGTGCCGTCCTCGCCGTACGGCCCGTGCAGCACGGGGAACACCGCGTCCACATGGCCGAACGGGGTCAGCGTACCGTCATCCTCGCGGGCGAAGAAGCCGTCCTGTCCGAGAGCCACTTCAAGCACCACGTCCTTGGCGCCTGGGGTTTTCTCCACGGTCGGCAGGCCTTCGTCCAGGCTCCATCCGAGCGGATTCTCACCGTTGACGATCCACTTGCCGTCCTTGGTGATGCCCACCGGAATGGCTTCGAACTTGTCCGTGTCCAGCGCGCGCAGCGCACTCGCAGCAGAGATGCAGGAGATCGAATGCTCGTCGGCCTTGCCGCCGTACATCACCACAATGCGCTTTTTTGCCATATCTATAGCCTTTATTCCTTAACTTTTATGACTTTTCAGGATTTTTGCCAAGCATCCAGCATACAAGCCGGCTGCTACTCCTCGGTGATGCCTTCGCCGAACAGTTCGGACAGCATCTGCGCGCAGGAGATGCCGTCGTCCAGCACGTGGCTCATGGCCGTGGCGAGCGGGGTCGGCACACCGTACTGCTTGCCCAACGCCACCACCGCGTCGGTGGTCGGCACGCCTTCGGCCACGCCGTTGCTCACCTTGGTGGCCTCTTCCACGCTCAGGCCCTTGCCAAGGTTGGAACCGAACGTGTAGTTGCGGCTCAGCGGGGAACCGCAGGTGGCGATGAGGTCGCCCACGCCGGCAAGTCCGGCGAAGGTCTTCGGATCGGCTCCGGCCGCCTCGCCCAGCGCGGTCAGTTCGGCAAGGCCACGGGTTTCGATCATGGCCGCGGTGTTCTCGCCGTAGCCTGCGCCACGGGCCATGCCCACGGCGAGCGCCACCACATTCTTCAGCGATCCGCACATTTCCAAGCCGATCACGTCGCGCGTCACGAACGCACGGAAGTAGTCGGTGGTGCAGGCGGTCGCGATTTTGCGCGCGTTGTCGATATCCGCGCAGCCGACCACGGTCGCGGCCGGCTCGCGGTCGGCGATCTGCTTGCTCAGGTTCGGTCCGGAAATGGCGGCGAAGCGTTCCGCCGGAAGGTCGAGCGTTTCCATGACGACTTCGTCCATGCGTTTGCCGGTGGTGCGTTCGATGCCTTTCATCAGGGATGCCACGAGCGCGGTCTCGGGGATGAGTCCCTTGAATTCGGTCAGTGCCACGCGTGCGAACTGCGCGGCGATGGCCACGATGACGATGTCGGCGTTGGCCACGGCTTCGGCGCGGTTTCCGGTGGCGGTCATGTTGCTGGGCAGCGTTTCCACGCTGGGCAGGCGCACACCGTTGTGGTGATGGTCACGAATACCTTCCACGATTTCCGGTTCGATGGCCCACATGGTCACGTTGTTGCCCGCGTCGGCAAGCACTTGACCGAAGGCCGTTCCCCAAGCGCCAGCGCCCAGTACCGTCACATTCGCCATGAATTTTGCTCCTTGGATTATTTGGGTTGCTTTTTGCGGCCGAGCGTATGCCACATCGGCCGCCGCTTTCAATCGACGTTGTCTTATGCTACCGCCGGCTACGCACACCGGCCGCGTGTTCCGGTCGCACGCGTATTTTGTTCGCCGCCGGAACGGGTGTGTGGGGAAAATCAGTCTTTCACGCGACTCATGGTGCGGTAGTCCCAGTAGCCGTCGGGTGCCTGTTCGCCGCGGATTTCGGCCATGATTTCGGTCATGCGCACGCGGATGCGGCGGGTCAGTTCGTCGGCGCGGTCCGTCGGCACTTCGTCTCCCCAGGAATCGCAGCCGTCAAGCAGGTCCGCGTAGTCGAGCGCTTCGTCGTAGCACATCACCACGTTCTTGCGCGGCCACGGCCACCAGTGGTTGATGCTGGCCGCGCCCCAGGTCACGGCACAGTACAGCGGCACCTGGTAGCCGAGTCGGCGTGAGGATTCGAGGGCGATCACGCCCACGCCGTTTTTCATGCTCATCGGCCATTTCTGCGGATCGCGCGTCACGGTGCCTTCCGGCCATACGGTCAGCGGACGGCCGGAAGTGAGGATTTCCACGGACGTTTCCTCGATGGCTTTGGCCTTGCCCGCGCGGCGCTGCACCGGCTGCATGCCGACCAGTTGGAACCATTTGCCGATCAGCGGCCATTTGGCCATTTCCGCCTTGGCCATGTAGCGAGGGCGGCGGCCCTGATGGAACAGCGAGACCATCGGCACAAACACGTCATACATGGTCACATGCGTCGCAGCGGTGATGAACGGGCCGGTTTCCGGCACGTGTTCCAAGCCCCAAGCCTTCACTTTGCTGTGATTGCGCAGCACCACGTCGCAGCCGGCCAGCAGGCGATGCGTGGCTTTGGGGTTCTGCGCTTCGATTTCCGCGGTGTTGGCCTTGCGTGGACCGGTCGGGAAATCGTGGGTCGGGTCTACAAGATGATGCTTCCGCGCGAGTTTTGCGACTTGCTCGTCGCTCAGCGGCTTCACCGCGGAACGCGGCGACGGTTTTCCTTTGGATGCCATGGCTCCCATTGTGCCACCGCCCGCCGATACGTTCGACGGCGCCGCTTTCCACGACATTTTGCTTTTACTACCTCATACCATCGTTTTCTGCATCATTTGGCCGTCAAATGATGCAGAAAAGACGGGCGATGAGGCAGTAAAAGGAATATGCGGAAGATGTGGAAGGTATGGAAAGCAGGTTTGCGATTGCGGCAGCGGCAATCGCGGATAAAACAAAACCGGCACCCGCGTAAGGCGAGTGTCGGTGAAAGGTGGTATGCGTTCAGCGCGACTGGTCAATCGCGACTAGCCAGTCGCAACTGGTCAATCGCAATAAATCAGCCGCAGCCGATTCATCGAACCAATCGCAGCGAATCAGTCGAAGTCGGCTCCGAGGGCTTCCAACTTGCCGCGGAAGTCGGCGTAGCCACGGTCGATCAGGGAGATGCCCTGCACGTTGGACGGGCCCTTGGCTGCGAGCGCCGCAATCAGGTGGCTGAAGCCGCCGCGCAGATCCGGCACGTCGATGTCACGTCCGGTCAGCGGGGTCGGTCCGAAGATGACCGCGGAATGCTTGTAGTTGCGCTGTTGGAAGCGGCATGGCAGGGAACCGAGGCATTCGCGGTACAGCTGAATCGTGGCGCCCATCTGCACCAGCGGCTTGGTGAAACCGAAACGGTTCTCATACACCGTCTCATGCACGATGGAAAGGCCGTTGGCCTGGGTCAGCGCCACGACGAGCGGCTGCTGCCAGTCGGTCATGAAGCCCGGGTGCACGTCGGTCTCGATGGCTACCGGCTTCAGGTCTCCGCCCGGATGCCAGAATCGGATGCCCTTGTCGGTGATGTCGAATTCGCCGCCGATCTTGCGGAACACGTTCAGGAAGGTCATCATTTCCGGCTGGGTGGCGCCCTTGACGAAGATGTCGCCATGGGTGGCGAGCGCGGCGGACGCCCAGGAGGCGGCCTCGATGCGGTCGGTCAACGACGTGTGCGTGTAGCCCTTGAGCTCCTTGACGCCTTCGATGCGGAACGTGCGGTCCACGTCCACGGAGATGATGGCGCCCATCTTCTGCAGCACGCTCACCAGATCCATGATCTCAGGTTCGATGGCGGCGCCGGAAAGCTCGGTCTTGCCTTCGGCGAGCACAGCGGCGAGCAGCGTTTGCTCGGTGGCGCCCACGGACGGGTACGGCAGGTGAATCTTCGCGCCATGCAGACCGTTCGGAGCGGTGATGTGGATGCCGTCCTTGTGTTCCTTGTCGACGTTCGCGCCGAGCTTGCGCAGGGTTTCCAGATGGAAGTCAATCGGACGACCGCCGATGTTGCAGCCGCCGAGCGCCGGAATGAACGCTTCGCCCAGACGGTGCAGCAGCGGGCCGGAGAACAGAATCGGAATGCGGGACGAGCCGGACAGCGTGTCCACGTCGGCCACGTCGGCGAGTTGCACGTTGGTGGCGTCGATCGTCACCACGCCGTTCGCGCCGTCCACGGTCACGTCCACGCCGTGCAGGCGCAGCAGGTCGGACACCACGTGCACGTCGCGGATTTCCGGAACGTTCTTCAGCACGGATGTGCCCGGGGCCAGCAATGCGGCGACCATGGCCTTGCTTACGAAGTTCTTCGCGCCACGCACCTTGATGGTGCCGTTCAACGGCTTGCCGCCTTCGACGTGCAGAATGTCGTTCTTATTGTCAGACACGCTCAACCTCTTTCGATTCCCTTTTGGATCAAGCTCAAAAAACACTGCTGCTTAGTTTGCCATAAGGCATGTAGCATGTTCGCGAAAAACGGAATTCAGCGCAGTGTCTCCTTAATTTCGCGCGCGAGATTCGCATCCCACATGGCTCCGGTGGCGCTCATCACGGCGTTCGCGCCAGCCTCACGGTACGCCTTGTAGTCGTCAGGACGGATCACGCCGCCCACGCCCACGATGGCGAAGTCGAAGCCGAGTTTTTCACGGATGGCGGCGAGCCTGCCGACCATGTCGAGACCGGCGCCACGAATGGCGTTGCCGCACACGCCGGAACGGTCACGTCCGACTCCCGGCAGCGCCTGGTTGCCGTTCGCGTCCACCAGGCGCGCGGAAATCGTGTTGATGGTGGAGAAGCCTTGCACGGTGCCATGTCCGACGGTTTCCCTGACCATGGTTTCCAGGTCGGTGTCGTTGGGAATGTAGGCGAGTTTCACGATGAGCGGGCGATCGCCGATTTCGTTTTTCACGGCTTCCGTGATTTCCCCCACCAGATGCGGGTCGTGGCACAGCAGGCGATTGTGACCTTCGTTGGGGCAGCTGGTGTTCATTTCCATCAGTCCGGCTCCGGTTTCCGTAACCAGATGCGCGGTGGTGACATGGTCGGCGATGTACGCCTTGCGGTCCATGCCGTCCACGCGGGAACCTTGGAAGCTGGGCACGAGCAGCTGCCCGTCGCCGGCGGCGGCGATCGCCTTCTTCATGTCCGGCTGCCATTCGTCGGGGTCACGCGACGGCACGCCGAAACTGTTGGAGATCGAAATCGGAAGCTCATATCGGGTGTCGGCAAGCACGCCTTCATCCAGTTCGGCGCTGCCGGGAACCAGCGACCCGTCTGCGTTCTTCGGATGCACGGCGAGCACGTTCGGGAAGGCGTTGCAACCCCACGCGCGGGAGCGGACCGTCTTGTACACCGCCAAATCGAAACCCATGCGGAAGGCGGCGGTGGTGAACCGCTCGTTCAGCAGCGGACCAGCGGGAATGCCAAACGGCAGGTTCACGCGGAAGCCGAGGAATTCCTCGGCCTGGTCGGACGACTGCGACTGGGTGGTCTGTGCAGACTGCGCGGAGGCGCCGGCAGCGGAATCGTCCTTCATCACTTCGGCGAACGCACCGAACGGCCCCTGCAGATAGTTGTCTTCATACGTGCGATTGACGTCGTAAAACGGCGCGAAACCCTGGCTCATACTGCTCCCCGAAATTGTTCTCGTGTCATGTTTTGGATATGCGATGCGAACACACGAAATGTCATGTCCACTGTAACGCGACACACGTCCCGCCTGCACGCCCCGTCTCACCTTGGAAACCTCCTTGGCTAGGACTTCCCCAGACGAGTTTGGGCTCTCGATCCAGGTCAAGTCCAGAGAACCGGAACGCCGTCATGAGCCGGTATGCTCGGCAAGACGGTACTTGCGTCCGCGTCCGACGCCTATTGGTTCAATAACACCGTCTTTCACCAGTGAGGCCAATATCTCCCGGGTACGGGTGAGGCCAAGCCCCAGCACCACAGCCAGATACGAGGTGGGTTGCGGTCCGCCGACCGTCAACGCATAGGTGATTTTCTCCAACTGGCTTTGCGGCCTGATCGCATTGCCGAAATCGGCAGGTAGGGCCACGTTCTTGCCGAATGTGCCGACCATGTCGTTCAAACGGTCAGCCCCGCGAGCGCCAATCCTATGGACCGTACCAGTGCCATGCTCCGAATTCCGCATTGTCGGCGACTCCGCACCAACAGGACCCCCGCCATCTGCAGAGACTCCGGGAACAGCAGAAGCTCCGGCGATCATGGAATCTCCGGCGATCTTGCGCGGATACAACGTAAGCTGCACACGCCCCGGATCGTCGAACACTTCCAATTCCGGCGCGGCGGTTCCTGCGAACAGGCAGCCTTCACGCATCACGTCAAAACCACTGCCCGCCTTTTCTCCGATGCCAATCAGATTGAACATTTTCATCAACGTGGGATTCCGCGTATCCGAAATGCCGCCTTGCATCACCTCTTCGGAGGAAAGACGCAGGCTGCCGGGATTCGACAATACGATTCTGTCGTAATACTGGATGATCACCGTGCCCCGGCGAATGAAGTAATCGGCATGAACGAGCGTGTTGGTGACAGCCTCACGAACGGCCTTATCCATCGGATTGTCATCAATCCTATGCAAATCGGCATCAAGCTGGAACGGATGGGCAACAGCCGACCGCAGACGATTGACCACCTTGCCCCAAAAATCGTACAAGTTGCCCGACCAAGTGCCATCATCCGACGTGAATCGGTCATTCCACCGCTCCTGGTCGTCCATGACCTCGCGATAGTCCAGGAAATAGTAGGGGAATTCGGACGTGATTCGCCACGCCTCACCGAACATCAGCAATCCGGCTCGTGTGGGACGCACCTGAGAACCATCAAGCCGCAACGCTTCGATGCGAAGCAGGAAATCCTCATCAGACAATCCGACCCATGGATGGCCGGGCCGTCTGTTCTTGAACTGCCGACGATATGATGCGACGCTATCCGCGTTGAGCGCGTCAGCACCCATGCCTTCAACAATCGTTCTGTCCAGGGGAAGCAGGTCACTGTCCCGAAGCATGGCACGAACCGTTTCCTCATCGCACAGATAATCGCCATCGCCATTACGCCGGTATGAGCCCGTCATCGGATTCTGGCCCACGTACACGGGAATACAGTCCCTCGCCGCACGAGGAATGTCGATGGAAATAACATCTCCCTGCGAGGTATGGCGAATCACCACGTCGTTGTCGCTCAGCACAACGGCGCTGACCTTCGATGGATCATGCACCATGTTCCAAAAATCCTGCGCCATGTTCCGCGCATCATCTACTCCGGTGATATACAAAGAATGGTCTTCATGTTCGGACACGCCCAGCAGAATCAGCCCACCTTCGGTATTGGCGAAGGAGCTGTACGTCTCCCATAAACTGTGAGGCAGGCCGCCCTTGGCACGTTTCGCTTCCAAACGGTTGCCTTCACGCATCCGAGGAACCTCCCGGGACCACCAGGCATCATCGTGCTCGCTACCGTCCATTGGCCATCACCGCCTTACCTACCACGCGTTTTACGCTCGCTTTGCCGCCACTTTGCCGTCGTATCATGATTTTACCACCGCTTTGCGCGCGCTTTGCCACCGCTTTGTGGAATTTGCTGTTGGCGGAAAGGTGATGGAAGGTAAACAAAAAGCCCGGCTTGGGTGCCGGGCTTGGGAAAAGTTAGATGTGGTTGCGGTCAGCCAATGATGAAATGGGCTACCGTCGCGATCAGCCAACGGGCCTATCTGCAATTACGGACTGCGCTGCGCGCAGGCTCATTGCTGCCCTCGTTTCGGACTCGGGCAAGGCCCTGTCGGCAGTGCACTGCACTGCCGACCAGCCATCGCGTCAGATGATGCCGCGATCGGCCAACGGACCTTGCCAATCAGGGTATTCACCCTCTCGGGCAGATTCGATCGGCTGTTCCGGCTCGCGCTTGACCGGCAGGGTCTTCGGCTTGAACGGGAACTTTTCGGCGCGCATCTTCTCGTATGCGATGATGTCGTCTTCGTGCTGCAGCGTCAGGTCGATGTCGTCGTAGCCGTTCATCAGACGCCAGCGGGTGTAGTCGTTCACTTCGAACGGCAACGTCACATCGCCGCAGGTGACGGTACGGTCTTCCAGGCTGACGGTCATTTCGCGGCCCGGCTCCTCGTCCAGCAGCTTCCACAGCAGCTCAATGGATTCCTGCGGCATAATCGCGGCCAGCACGCCGTTCTTGGCGGTGTTGCCGTAGAAAATGTCGGCGAAACGGGAGGAAATCACCACGCGGAAACCGTAATCGTGCAGCGCCCACACGGCGTGCTCACGGGAGGAACCAATGCCGAAATCCGGGCCGGCCACAAGGATCTTGCCCTGCTTGTATTCCGGCTTGTTCAGCACGAATTCCGGGTCGCGGCGCCACGCGTAGAACAGGGCGTCGTCGAAGCCGCTTTTCTTCACGCGCTTCAGGAACACGGCCGGAATGATCTGGTCGGTATCAACGTTGGAACGGCGAAGCGGCACGGCCACGCCGGTAAGGGTAGTCAGTTTTTCCATGTCAACAAATCCTTCGATTGCCTATCGATATTCGATTTCGATATTTCGATTACTTACGATTGCGTTCGCAGCTTCCGCTCGCAGCAGGCTCACAGGTCGGCCGGCGAGCAGATGGTGCCGCGGATGGCGGTGGCTGCGGCAACGGCCGGCGACGCCAGATGCGTGCGCGAACCCTTGCCCTGACGGCCTTCGAAGTTGCGGTTCGACGTGGAGATGGAACGTTCGCGGGCCACCATCTTGTCCGGGTTCATGCCCAGGCACATGGAGCAGCCGGCGTTACGCCATTCGGCGCCGAAGTCCTTGAAAATCTTGTCGAGGCCTTCCTTTTCCGCCTGCAGACGCACGCGGGAGGATGCCGGCACCACGAGCACACGGTGGATGTTGTCGGCCTTGTGGTGGCCCTTCATGATGGAGGCGGCCACGCGCAGGTCCTCAAGACGGCCGTTGGTGCAGGAGCCGATGAACACGGTGTCCACGGCGATGTCCTTGATGCGCATGCCCGGCTTCAGTCCCATGTAGGCGATGGCACGCTCGGCGGCGGAACGCTCGGTCTCGTCGTTGAAGGAGGCCGGATCCGGCACCACGCCGGAGATCTTCACGCCCTGGCCCGGGTTGGTGCCCCACGTGACGTACGGCTCGAGGTCTTCGGCGTTGATGGTCACTTCCTTGTCGAACACGGCATCGTCATCGGTCTTCAGCGTCTTCCAATATTCGACGGCCTTGTCCCACATCTCACCTTCCGGCGCGTGCGGACGGCCCTTCAGGTATTCGAAAGTCACCTCGTCCGGGGCGATCATGCCTGCGCGGGCGCCGGCTTCGATGGACATGTTGCAGATGGTCATGCGGGCATCCATCGACAGCTTCTTGATGGCTTCGCCACGGTATTCGATGACGTGGCCCTGGCCGCCGCCGGTGCCGATCTTCGCGATGATGGCCAGAATAATATCCTTGGCGGTGACGCCCTTCGGCAGGTCGCCCTCGATGTTCACGGCCATGGTCTTGAACGGCTTCAGGCTCAGGGTCTGCGTGGCCATGACGTGCTCCACTTCGGAGGTGCCGATGCCGATGGCCATAGCGCCGAACGCGCCGTGGGTGGAGGTATGCGAATCGCCGCACACGATGGTCATGCCCGGCTGGGTCAGGCCCAGCACCGGAGCGAACGCGTGGACCACGCCCTGGTCAGCGTCGCCGAGCGGGCACAGACGCACGCCGAAATCCTTGCAGTTCTTTTCCAGCGTGCTCAGCTGGAGCGCCGAGGTCTCGTCCGGATTCGGACGGTCGATGTCGACGGTCGGCGTGTTGTGGTCTTCCGTGGCAATCAGCTGGTCGACGTGACGCGGCTTGCGTCCTGCCAGACGCAGACCTTCGAACGCCTGCGGGCTGGTCACTTCGTGCATGAGCATCAGGTCGATGTACAGCAGGTCGGGAGCCCCATCGCTACCCTTGCGTACCAAATGATCGGCCCAGACCTTCTCGGCCAATGTAGTTCCCATTGTGGGACCTCCTCAGATTTTTTCCTCACTAATTTCCTCGCGGCTATTGCCTTGCCGCATTCTTCGTGCTATAAGCCTATGGGCTTGAAACGGGTTCGAGGTCCTTCATGCCGGTATATGAGATATGAACGAGGGACGAGCGCGGCAAACGCGGAAAAGTTACTTCCCGTCTTCTTACGGCATATGCGCAATCGTTGAAATTTCAGCATTTTCCCAGCTTCGCTAGCTGGTGGAAGCAAGGTAAATATTCTGCTTTACCCCAGTCGCGAACCACATACATTTTGCATTTCAATATGTGAGATGGCATAATTCAGCGTATGACTTCTTCTTCGAATACGAGCAACGCCATGCCCAAAACGCAGGCCATGAACGCCACGAACGAGGCAAACGGCAATTACGCAGCCACCCCGCAAAGCAACGAAATTCATTCCGGGGTCGGCGTGCTCGACAAGACAGTCAAGATTCTCGACGCTCTTGAATCCGGTCCGGCCACACTCGGACAGCTGGTTTCCGCGACCGGTCTGGCTCGTCCGACCGCGCATCGTCTTGCGATCGCGCTGGAACGTCACCGTTTCGTTTTGCGCGACCAGCATGGACGCTTCGTGCTCGGATCGCGATTCGCGGAACTTGCGGCCGCAGCCGGCGAGGACCGCCTGTTGACCGCCGCCGCGCCGATTCTGCAGACCCTGCTCGACCGTACCGGCGAATCCGCGCAGATCTACCGCCGTCAGGGCGATCAGCGCGTCTGCATCGCAGCCGTCGAGCGCGCGTCCGGCCTGCGAGATTCCATTCCGGTTGGTGCGATGCTGTCCATGGAAGCCGGTTCCGCAGCCCAGATTCTGCTGGCTTGGGAGGATTCCGAACGCCTGCATCAGGGTCTTCGCCACGCCAAGTTCACTGCGGCCAAGCTCACCGCCGTCCGCAAGCGCGGCTGGGCCGAGTCGATCAATGAACGCGATGAGGGCGTGTGTTCGATTTCCGCGCCGATTCGCAACGCGTCCGGACAGGTGATCGCCGCCATTTCGATTTCCGGCCCGAACGGCCGTATGGGCGCCAACCCCGGCCGCCGTTACGCGCCGCTGGTCATGGCCGCCGGCAAATACCTTACCGACGCGCTGATCAAGGCTTCGTCCGGCCGCTGACAGGTCCGCGACCAGTCGCATACGTAACGTAAAAGCTGACGATGGAAAGTTCCCATCGTCAGCTTTTTTGTATTCATTCCAAAGTTGGATGCCGGAAACCAGAACAGCTACCGGCGAAACAGCGAGACCAGCTTGTTCCACGTCTTGCTCCACCACGTCGGCCTGTGGAGCAGGTCCATGCCTTCCGAATCGGGCTTCGATTCGCTGGTCATGCCGTAGGCGTAGGCCTTGCCCGCGCTGGGTTTGCCCACCAGCTCGTCGTATTCCAACAGCTGCGTGCGCGGCTCGTACGGGTGGCGGATGTCGAATTCGAACAGTCGAGCGGCACGCTTGGCCGGCACCGGGCCGTATGAGCCAAAACCGCTGGTCGGCGAGGCGACCATCACCATCTGCCGGTCACCGTCGGTTCCGACCGGCACGGAACCGACGAAGGCGTTGCGGTGGTCGTGCCCGGCGGAAATCGCAAAATATCCCGCCTTGTCAAGGATTGCGAATTCGCCGCTGTCGGCATCCGGGCAGCTGACGCCCTCCCCCAGATAGCTTCCGGGCTGCGTTTTGTCTTCGTTGAGCACGAAATGCCGCCCCGCGAAGTTGCGGTATCCTTCAATCGCGCGCGCAGCGGTGGCCGCGACCGGCTTGAGCAGGCGATAATACTGTTCGATCGGGAAATGCTGGAACACCATGCATGGCAGCGTGGACGGCGTCTTGCGCGGTTCGCGCGGCGAGTCCTGTTCATCTTGCCGGTCTTGTTGCAGCTGCTGCGATTGCGCCGCCATCAGCCCCGGCGCATCCGCCAGGAAGCGCAGCGCGGCTTCCGACGGGCTTCCGTAGCCGCCGGAACGCGCGTAATCGCCCGAATCCAGCAAGACCAAGCCCAACACGCCATACGTGCGATCGACGTCCGTCACCGACAACGCGAATGTGCCGGGCGCGCACGCGATCACGGGCTGTTCCGGCAATCCGAAGTCCTGTTCCATATCGCCGACATCATGTTTCACACCATGTTTCACGGCGATGCCCGTCGTGCCGTCGGCAGCGCGTTCCGGATTGATACACTCTGGGAATTCGCGGCAGATGCTTTCGATCTCGGCATTGTCGAGCCCGCACTGGAAGTCATGGTTGCCGAACGTCACAGCCCACGGCACGCCGCGGTCGGCAAGCGGGTGGACCAGTTGTTCGATGGTGGCTCGCACCAATTCGCGGGTGTGTTCCAATGCGGCCGCATAGCGTTCCCCGGACGCTTCGGACGATGCGGATGCCGGACGCGCGTCCCAGCGACGCTTGCGGGAGGTCAGCGCGTATGCGGAATCATATCCGGCGATCTGGTTGCCGTTGAAAATAACAAGATCGGGGCGTGTGGCGTCAAGCGAGGCCTCGATGAGGCTGATGGTGTCTTTGCTGACTTTCGGCCCGTCTTGGATGTCGGCGAATTGCAATACGCGGAATTTGCCGGACTGGTGGAATTGCAGGCGGCCGAGCCGTGCGGATACGGAAAGCGGTCGACGGTCCCCCTCTTCCGCTGGTTGGATGCGCGGGCGCGTGGCTTTGGCGGCATGCTGCAATTCGGTCATACTTCTAGGGTAATGCAACATTGGGCGATTACATGTGCGATTCACGCAGGGCGTCAGCAGATTGCGCTGCCACATCGCATCCGGCAAAATCCATCAACCCACCGCCCAAAGCGACGTGAACAGACAGGTGCGAAAAACAAAAAACCCTCGCATCTGCGAGGGCTCATTGGCTGGGATGCCTGGACTCGAACCAAGAATGGCTGAACCAGAATCAGCTGTGTTGCCAATTACACCACATCCCAATTTGGCAGGCGTGGCAACTTCGAAAAGTTGTCCGTCGTACCCCCGACCGGATTTGAACCGGTGTTGGCGCCGTGAGAGGGCGTAGTCCTAGACCGCTAGACGACGGGGGCTTGAGTTATCGCTGTGATTCTCAGCTAGACTGTGAACCGCAACGAGTGATAAATATACGCGAAACAGCACAGTCGCGCAACTTACGGCGTGTCGCGCTATTTTCCGCCATTCCGCACCAGTCTTCCGCATAAACAGAAACCCGCCGAATCACTCCGGCAGGTTTCCATCATTCAGCCAACAGTCAGCAGCTCAACGGCTCACAGGTGCTCGCGCAGGCCCTTGAGTCGAGCCATGGCAACGTCCTTGCCGACGATTTCCATGGATTCGAACAGCGGCGGGGACACGCGGCGGCCGCTCATGGCCACGCGCACCGGACCGAAAGCCAGACGCGGCTTGTAGCCGCCGTCTTCGACCAGCGCCTTGTTCAGCGTCTCGTGCAGGAAGTCGGTCTTCCAATCACCCTCAGCAACGGCGTCCAGCGCCGCGATCGCAGCGTCGAGCACGGCCGGAGCGGAATCCTTCAGCTGCTTCTTGGCGTCGGCGTCCGGCTCGATGTAGCCTTCGGTGGACAGCAGGGAGCCGACCATGCCGGCCACTTCGCCCAGCAGGCGCACGCGCGGCTGCACGAGCGGAGCAGCGGCGGTGAGGACCTCGCGCTCACGGTCGGTCAGCGCGTCCCAGGAATCGGCGGACACCACGCCGTCACGCTTGAGGTACGGCACGGAACGGTTCAGGAAGTCCTGCGGTTCGAGCATGCGGATGTGCTCGGCGTTGATGGAGATGGCCTTGTCGATGTCGAAGCGGGCCGGGTTGGCCTTGACGTCACGCACGTCGAACTTCTCGATCATCTCGTCCATGGAGAACACGTCGCGGTCGGGGGCGATGGACCAGCCCAGCAGCGCCAGGTAGTTCAGCAGGCCCTCACGGATGAAGCCGTTGTCACGGTGCAGGAACAGGTTGGATTCCGGATCGCGCTTGGACAGCTTCTTGTTGCCCTGGCCCATGACGTACGGCATGTGGCCGAACAGCGGCATTTCCTTGGCCACGCCCAGCTCGATCAGGTAACGGTACAGCACGATCTGACGCGGGGTGGAGCTCAACAGATCCTCGCCGCGCAGCACCACGTTGATGCGCATCATGGCGTCGTCGACCGGGTTGGTCAGCGTGTACAGCGGGTCGCCGTTCGGACGCACGATCACGTAATCCGGCACGGAACCGGCCTTGAATTCGATGCGACCACGGATAAGGTCGTCGAAAGCGACGTCCTCGTCGGGCATGCGGATACGCAGGGCCGGCTTGCGGCCTTCCGCGCGGAACGCGGCCTTCTGCTCTTCGGTGAGGTTGCGATCGTAGCCGTCATAGCCGAAAGCCTTCGGACGGCCGGCGGCCACGTTGCGGGCCTCGATCTCCTCAGGAGTGGAGAAGGATTCGTAGGCGTAGCCGGCTTCGAGCAGCTTGGCTGCGACGTCCTTATAGATGTCGCCACGCTCGGACTGGCGGTACGGGCCGTCCGGGCCACCCACGTTGATGCCTTCATCCCAGTCGATGCCCAGCCAATTCAGGGCCTCGATGATCTGGTTGTAGCTTTCCTCGGAGTCGCGCTGGGCGTCCGTATCCTCGATACGGAACACGAACGTGCCCTTGGTGTGGCGGGCCTCAGCCCAGTTGAACAGTGCGGTGCGGACCATGCCGACGTGCGGAATGCCGGTCGGGGACGGGCAGAAACGCACACGAACGTTTTCAGGAAGTTCCGGTTTGGTATTTTCAACTTCAGTCATAGGCTCCATTGTGCCGCGCAAACCGGACGTGCCACGACCCAATCGCCGTTTTTCTTCCGCAGCGTTCCATACTGCAATATTTTTCCCTATCTTCACATCGGCAAAGGAGTAATGTATGAAGCGACTTTCTTTATTCTTTAGTCACCGTTTTGTGAAAGGGCACTCTAATGACGGACCCCAACCAATACAATCCGCAGGTGCCGCAGCCGGCAGCGCAGTATGGTCAGGCTCCTGCCCCCGACTACGGCCAGACGGCACCGCAGTACGGCACGCCGGATTACGGGCAGGCGCAGGCGCCCCAGTACGCCGCCCCGAACTACAACCAGGCACCTCAGTATGGTCAGGCTCCGCAGTACGGCCAAGCATCGCAACCGCAATACAACCAGGCTCCGCAGTACGCTCAGGCCCCTCAATATGGACAGGCCCCTCAGTACGCTCAGGCCCCTCAATATGGACAGGCTCCAGCCGCGAATTACGGGCAGCCGGCACCGCAACCGCAGTCGGGCAATAGCTTCTTCGCATTGACCGCGCCGCTTGACATGCCCGCATATGGCTGCAACCTGGGCGAGGCGATCGTCCGTTTCTTCAAGAAGTACGCGGTGTTCAAGGGCCGCGCCTCGCGTAGCGAGTTCTGGTGGTGGTTCCTCACCTATACCGTCGTCACTTTCGTGTTGAGTCTCGTGTTCCGCACGTTGAGGAACCTCACCGATTCCGGCGTGATCGCCACCGTCGGAGACTCGTTCTCCTCCATTTTGGGACTCGTCGTGCTTGTGCCGACCATCGCGCTTGGCGTACGTCGTCTGCATGACATCAACATGCGTGGCACCGTGCTGGCCATCATCTACGCGGTACAGGCGGCCGCCGGAATCTTCTTCGCCATCGGTCTGATCCTCATCATCGGCAGCAGTCTTTCGTTCAGGTCGTTGGAGGCGGGCAACAGCGTCAGCATCGGCGGCGTTGTCCTGCTGATCCTCGGCGTGCTGGCCTTCATTGCCAGCGGTGTGTTCTACTTTGTGCTGATGGCCCGCGATTCCAATCCGGAAGGCGCGCGTTTCGACGCTCCTACGGCTTCCAACGCATGGGCTCCCGCCACGGGCGAGGCTCCGGCAGACCCGTATGCGGCACCGGCCGCGCCGTACACGGCACCAGCGACTCCGACCGATTCGTACACAGCTCCGGCACCGCAGTATGACGCCGCGCAGCAGCACGCCGCGCCGCAATACGCCGCACCTCAGCAGAATCCGCTGGCGGAGGCTCCGTCCGTACCGTCTATGCCTCCGATGCCGGCTGTTCCGACCATGCCTCCGACACCGTCCATTCCGCCGATGCCGGAAGTGCCGGCCCAGTTCCAGCATCCGCACGAGCAGCCGAATACCGACGCTCCGGCGGATTCGGACGCTCCGGCAGTACCGAATGATCCGGCGAACGGCACCGATCAGCAGCTCTGATTTTGCTCTGATCCCCGCCTTATCGCCACACAAAACGTGGCACACCATAACGAATAACGAATAATCCCGGTATCCTGTGCAATCGCAGGATACCGGGATTATTCGTTTCAGATCATTCGTTACGGGTAGTGACGTCGTTGCGGATGTAACGCGTGGGATAGGCGACAGCCACGCGCAATTCGAGCGCAAGCACAAGCGCACGCAACGCAAGTACACGCAAAGCCTTCACCGTCAGACGTCACACCACCGCCCGCAACACTTATTCCTCGGTCGGCTCCGAACCGGCCTCTTCCGACGAGTCCGAATCCTCAGACAAATTCGAGTCTGCAGACGAATCCAAATCCGCGTCGGAAGCCGCGTTATCGCCATCGCTCGTCAAATTGTATTTCTTTGCGAGCGCTTCCCTGCTTTTGCGCTCGTCCTCGTCTTTGGCGTCCTGTTCGGCCTGCTTCGGGTCCCACTCCAGGAACCTCATATGCCGCAGCCATTCCTGCCCCGCGAAGAAAGCGAGGTACTTGACGGTGGTGGAGAACGTCAGCGGGTTGAACGAGCTGTCGAACACCGACTGGGGCCGTCCGAACTGGCGGGCGGTGTCACGCAGACCAAACAGGTTGATGAGCTGTTCGGCGTTGATGAAAGTGGGCGGAATCGACAGCTGGTTGCGCATGGCGTTGACGAACAGCAGCACCGGCAGCACGCGGATGGCCTGCTCCTGCGAATCGTCGGTGCCATAGCACATGAGGTTTATCAGCGCGTCGAGAACCGTCATCGAGGCGAGGTAGCGTCTTGCGAATTCGTTGCGGTCCACCGTGGCCGACTGGCAGATGCCGACGTTTTCCGCCACGTCATCGTCGACTTCGAATCCGGAGGCGCTGCGCATAGTGCGTGAGAGGTTCTCCATGAGGTCTTGGATTTCCTTTTCGATTCGGGTCTCCACGTCGATGCCGAGTATTCTGGCGGTTTCCATGAACAGTTCGATGCCGTCGACCCCGTGGTAGGAGGCCATCACGTCATAGGCGTGGTTGGCGTCCATCAGCGTGCGGATGATTTCCGGATCGACGCCGGGAAGCACATCCATGCCTTCGTATACGGCTTCCGCAACCGACTGGTCGACTTCTTCGGAGCGTTTCAGCAGCACCTGCGTCATCATGCCGGAGAACATCACCTGCAGGTTCTCCGCATATTTGACATCGTTTTCCAGTTCCTGGTTCGTTTGCAACGGCCACATCTTGACCAGATCGACACCGTAGTCAACTGCCATGGAGACCACGTGCGAGCCGTACATCGAGTCGACGACCTTCTGGTCGTATACAAAAGACATACTTTCTCCTTGTATATCGTGCGGCCGGCCTGAACCGCAGTCATCCCCGACCGCGATTGAGCCACCGCATGTTTTGGTTCACATTATTCGACGTCCGCCGCCGGATCGGCGTACGTAATGGACATTATTTTCCCGGTACTGCAATCGTAAGTGATGGAGGTGATAGAAGCGAGCGCGGTGTGGCGCAACAGCATGTTGTGTTCGGGGTGCCCCGTTTCCAGCATGTGCCGGTAGCTCCAAATCGGCGATTCGTGGCTGACCACCACGATCTGTTTGCCGGGATATTCCGCCACTTTCTCCAAGGCGAAGTCCTGCATGCGATGCGCGATCGACTGGTAGCTTTCGCCCCAGCTCGGCTTCCACAGGTTACGTACCAGCTTCCAGTTGCCGTTCTTCCACAGCGCGCCTTCGCCGAAGCCGATACGCTTGCCGCGAAATTCGTTGCGCGCTTCGATGAGGCGTTCGTCCGTCTGCAGCTCCAGCGGTTCCTCGCCGCGCAGTCCACGTACCGAATTCAGCGATTCGAGGATCTCCCCCGCCGTTTCGCGCGTGCGTTCCAGCGGCGACGAGTAGACGGCGGATACGGTGTTCAGCTGCGGGCTGACCGCGATGTAATGCGCGGTGGCCTGCGCCATGCGCACGCCCACGTCGGACAGGTGGAAACCGGGCAGCCGCTCGTACAGCAGGTGCCCGGGGTTCTCCACTTTGCCGTGGCGCACGAAATGGATGGTTGTCGCCGGCATATTGGCCGCCTTTCTTGCGTTTCGGACCTGCCGGCCACGTGCTGGCTCAGCACGTTTCGCCGGTCGCCGGCCCTGTGAAAAAATTCGTCGATTCGAATATTGGTTCCTGCCCTAATGTACCGCGTGTCACGACGGTACCTGCGCATAAAGTTGCCTTGGTCAACAAAGACACACAAACAACACGCACCATCCCACCTTTCTCCCCGTGTGCGGCATGTCAAACATGTCAATCGATTGACGTGTTCGGACGGCTGGGGCAGCGAGCTGGTATCGGAAGCGGTTAACCAATAATTCAGGGGAACCACCACCATCAGTCCGCACGCGACGCAAAGCTGCGGACGTCACGAGCGAAACCGTGAGCGGAAAGGAGCGGCAAGCATGACCAACAATGTCCTCGTCGGCGTCAAAGACATCGGCCAACGTCTTTTCGGAGGGTATGCGGAGCTGCTTCGCATACCACATACCGCACGATTCTCAATCGGATCGGTAATCGCCTGCATGCCGTTCCCAATGGTCGGCATGACGATCACGATTTCCGTGCAGCACTACTACGGCAACTACTCGCTTGCCGGCGCGTTGACCGCAGTGCAGGCGATCGCGCTGGCCGTGACCAGCCCGGTGCTCGGCAAGCTGGTAGACAAGTTCGGCCAACGGCAGGTGTCGATTCCAACAATCATCGTGTGGATGGTCGCCGCGGTTGCACTGGTGTCCTGCATCACCGCCCGCGTGCCGTCGTGGATTCTGTTCTGCATCGTGCCATTCATGGCCGCGATTCCGCCGTGGGGCGCGATGAGCCGTCAACGTTGGACCACGCTGCTGAAGGGCGATGCGGAGAGAACGAACCGCGCACTGTCCCTATCAGGCGTGTTCGACGAGTGCATGTGGGTGATCGGCAATCCTCTGGCGTCCACGCTGGCCGTGATTTCCGGCCTGCTGGCGTTCTCATTCACCGGCATGTGCGTGGTGATTGGAGCGCTGATGTTCCTGACGGAGCTAACCACCGAACCGAAGTCGCAGACGCAGCTGGCACGCGAGGCCGGTATGACGCGTAAGGAGTACCGTGAGCGCGAAACGGCCCGTTCCAAGGCTTTGCAGACCGAAGCGGCAGTAGAATACGCGCGCGACAAGGCTCGTGCGGAAGGCAAGACGGCCGCTGAGGTGAAGGCCGCGATGCAGAAGGCCGCCACGGATATTGCGGCAGGCCGCAAGGAATCGATTTGGGGGCCAGGCCTGATCGCCGTGTGTGTGACGTGGTTCGGCCTGGGGGCATTCCAGTCAGCTGCCAGCATTTCGATTGTTGCATTCGCCACGGAAGCGCATATGAAGCAGTTCACGGGTTTCGTGTTCGCCTGCTTCTCGTTCAGCTCGATGATCGGCGCGCTCGTGTATGGCGCGGAGAATTGGACGATTCCGCTGTGGAAGCGTTTCTACTTCTGCCTTGCCGTGGTGGATTTGGGTATCGGTTCGTTCATGTTCGCCAAGCATTTATGGGTGATCATGATCATCTACCTGTGCATCGGCGTCTGCCAGGCTCCGACGTGGGTGAACGGCAACCAGCTGATGCTGCACCTGGTTCCGCCCACGCGCTTCACGGAAGGCATGGCTTGGATGGGCGCGATGAATTCGATCGGCGGTTCGGTCGGTTCCGCGATCGCCGGACAGTTCATCGACCGCATGGGCTCGCGGGGCGGTTTCATTGTGGTGACGGCGTTGGCGTTGACGTCGCTGGCGATCGCGATGCTTGGTTTCAAGCAGATCAAGGATTCCACCGAACAGCCGATGCTTACTTCCGTCAGCATGTGATTGCGCGCGTTCGGCTTGCGCACGTTCGGCTTGCGTGAGCCAGAACGTAAGCCGAGTGGCGGAATCGCAACATCAATCAAAAAAGCGCACCTGAATCGCAATACTTCGATTCGGGCGCGCTTTTGTATACGTAACGCTGTGACGGGCGCCGTAGCGGCTTACTTCGGCCAGCCCTTCGGCGTATGTTCCAGCGACCACACGCCCAGCTTGTGCGAGAAACTGTTCTCCCACTTGGCTTCCAGCTCCTCCGGGCTCAGGCGGTTTTCCTTCTTCTTCAGACGGTTCGTGGCGTTGGTATGCGTATCGTCCAACAACCACTTGCGCGTCACAAAGTTCCACACCATCACCACGGCGGTGGCGATAAGCTTGCCCACGTTGGTACGGATCAGATATTCGGCGCTTTGAGAGACATACGCATCATGGTTCATGCCGTACGTGGAAATCCAGATGATGGCGTCGTTCATAAACAGGCCGATCACCGCGCCGACCACGAAGATGACGATCTCCATCCAGCGAGCCATGTCCTCACGGTGCTTGAACACCATCTTCATGCTGGCGACATAGTTGAAGATCAACGAGATGATAAACGAGATGGTGGCGGCGAGCACGTTGTGCATGTGGAAGGCGCCGACGAGAATGTTTAGAATACCCCAGTCGATGATGAAGGCGATCACACCCACAATGCCGAATTTCATAAGCTGTTCAATCAGTTTTCTCACACGGGATATTTAACACTCGCGCGCAGACCACCTAAACTTGGGTAACGAAGAACAATATATTTCAACGATTGCAAGGAGCAGCAATGCCAGTCATCCACACGCACGTTTCCGTATCCACCACCCCTGGGCAGCGCGAGGCGCTGAAGACGGCCTACGGCAAGGCGATTTCTGCCGTTCCCGGCAAGTCTGAAGGCTGGCTGATGTGCCCGTTCGAAGACAATATGCCGATTTATTTCGGCGGTGACGATTCCAAGCCGGCCGCATACGTGGAAGTGAATGTGTTCGGCCGTTCCGTGCCGGGTTCCGCCTGGGAGAAGCTGACGGAGCAGATCATGGCCGCGCTGGGCAAGGAGCTGGGCATTCCGGCCGACCGCACTTACATCCGCTACACCGCCACGACTGACTGGGGCTGGAACGGTGGAAACTTCTGACGAAGTTCCACCGTTCCTTCGAGGTTTGCCCATATTGCAAACCGCTCACCTCACCTACGGGAAGCACGTCTAGGAAGCTCGCCTGACTACGGCAGGGAAATCGCAATATCAGCACCCCCGACCGCTCACAAAAGCGAGAAACGGGCCTTTTCTACGGGACGTGAGCGAAAAGGGGTATGAAAACCAGCAAAATCGTCAGTAATCATACCCCCTTTTGCTCATAAGAGAGAAAAATCGCCCCATTCCGCAACTCGTGAGCAAAAGGGGGCGCACATGCAAGCACGCCCGCACCCACAAACGGACAACGTAAAGGTATCACCCACGAAAAAAGCCGCCGGCCCGAACGGGACCAGCGGCTTTGTATTTACGCCGAATCAACGATTAGCGAGCGCCCTCGACGGTACGGGACGTACCGCCACGCGGCGCAATCGCAAGAAAATCAGACGATCTTCGGCATCGGGGTGGTCAGCGACGTGGTGAGGTTCACGTGCACCAGGCCCGCGCCGGAATGCACTTCGACCTTCTTCAGCGTGACGGTGCGCTCGGCTTCCGGAGCGCGGTCGTTGTCGGTCATGGTGGCCGGAGACTTCACCGCGACCAGAGCAAGCGAGCCGAAATCGATGCCCGCGCTGGCGCACAGACCCTCGGCGGCCTGCAACGACTCGGCGAAACCGTCCTTCAGAATCACACGGTCGGCCGGAACGCCATACGCATGCTCGGCCACCCAACGCACGTTCTCCACCAGAGCCATGCCCTTGTGGCTGTGCGGTTCGGCCGGCATGGAACCGTTCGTCACGGCATCGACGAACGCATCGAGCTGCGGGGCGAGCGCGTCGCCACCGTCGCGGTACAGGTTGCCGATGATCGGGTCGCGGAATTCCAGTTCCTTGGCGGTGTCCTTGAGCGCCGGAATCTGATCATCCTCGCCATCCCACAGGTTGATAAGCGGGAAGGTAGGAATATCAAGACCTTCGAGGCGCTGGACGTGGAACGGGTAGCGCCATGCCAGATCCGGATCGTCGCGCCACGTGGAAGCGCGGGTCACGACGATGGCTGCGGACGGCCACTGCGCGTCGTATTCGCGGCAGGCTATGTCAAGCCACTTCTGCGCGCCTGCGTCGGTACCATAACCGGCTTCGACGATGACCACGTCATGCAGCGCGCACGCCATTTCCACGGAAACCAGCGTCGGAATGCCGATGGACACGTTGGCGAACGGGCCGCCGTGCACGTACACCGGAGAGCCGTTCACGGTCTCCGTCTTGGCTGGCTTCACGGCGTCGCCGAGGATGCCGGTGATACGCCACAGGTCAACGAATTCGCCGAAGGTCACGGCCTTGCCATCCTTCGTGCCGGCGACCATCTTGGCAACGCGCTCGGAGATCTCATCCATGGAACGCGACAGCACAACGATCTGCATGAGCTCGCAGGTCGGGGTGAGCACCACACGCTCAGCCACGTCGCCCTTTCCACGGTCCACTGCGATCTGGCGCAGGGAACGGGACGGCACTTCGGAGACGCGCGGTACGAGGATGGTGTCCAGCTTGCCGTCGTCAACAGCCTTCTCCGCAAAGGAGACCAACAGGTTCTGGGCGGCCTCGATGGCTCCCATTTCACCGCACAGACCCCAGTCGATCAGCTCCGGGTGGGTCAGGGAGGCCTTGCCGCCGCCCGACGCGCCACCCTTGGAACCGGCTGCGGTGATGCCCATGCTCGGCTGGCGCAGCACGGCTGCCGCGTCGATGCCACGTTCGCGCAACGCATCGATCAACGCAATCGTGGTGGTGGTCTTGCCCTCACCGCGGGACGCCTTCAACGGGGTGTCGGCGGTGACGAGGACGACCTTGCCATGCTTGCGCGGCGCATCCGGATTGCTCTTCAGGTAATCGAGATAGCCGAACGCATCAATCTTCTGCACCAAGCCGTACTGGCTGGTGAAATCCTCAATGCTGGTCACTGGAGTCCTTTCTTGAAGCCTTCCGCCAGGCGGCGTCGAGCGCCGAACATGGCCGGAACAACACAGATAAGCAACATTCTAGTGAACGAGCGTCAGCAATAGAAAACGGCTCCCATACAGCGGACGCCGTCCGGCCGTCATACGGAACGGACGGTGGCGAGCGCAGTGCGGGAGCCGTTGATCTTGGCGGTATTTCCGGCGTTATGCAACGATATGCAATCGCGGAAAAATACCGGCCATCCCATCAGGGAACGATCAGAAGTCGGACATGTGGAAGCCGTTCTTCATATTCATGCTGGTGGTGTAGAGCACGGAGTCGAGCAGCTTGTCGGTTTCCGCCTTAAGCTGCGCGGCCATGGTCTCGTTGGCGGCGGCGAGCACTTCGCGGGCTTCGTTGTTGCGGACGGCTTCGATGATTTCGTCCGGTTCCATCGGCTGCACGTCGCCGATCTCGTCCTCGGCGTCGAATTCGTCGACCACGCCTTCCACCAGTCGGTCGATCTGCTCGTCGGTGGCGGCTACCATGCGGTGGCCCATGCCGCCGGTCTTCTCCTGGTAGCGTTCCACCGCGTTGGCGGTGTCGGCGAAGCTGGCGTCGCACAGGGCCGCGATGATGCGGTTCTCCCAGTAGAAGTTCTCGGAGGTGACGCGCGTGGTGGTGTCTTCGAGGTACTTCGGCGTGGAGTCGACGTTCGGGAAGAACGGCACGAGCGTGTTAAACGGGTTGGAGCCGTAGGCGATCCACTGCACGGCACGGTTGACCTGCGGGCGGTACGGGCGGATCTGCATGACGGACAGCTGGCTCTGACGGTTGATGCCGATCGGACGGAACATGTGGCGCGAATGCTGGTCGCCGAGCTTGCCGTACGGATCGTACGGGGTGCCCTGATAGTGGGAGCTCAACACGTACTTCACGTCCTCGATGGTGATCTTGCGATCGGGCTGGCGGGCCCACGGAATGTCGTCCGAAGTCGGCTGGTGGTCGGCGTCCCGACCGTCCCACTGCTCGTCGTACGGGTTGAGGAAGCGCTGCATGTACCAAGCGCGCGGGGTGTTGTAAACATGGTCGGAATCAGAGTGGGAGCCGAACGCGTCACGCGGATTGAACGGGGTGACGTTCTCCACGGCCAGGTCGAGGTGGTTGCGTTCGATGAATTCACCGAGGTCCGCGGAGCACATATGCTCCTCCTGGTCGCCGAGGGCATCGTCAAGGTCGAATTCGTCGATGCCGAGCTGGTTCGGCATGGTCACGTATGCTTCGTCCGGCACGCGCTTGGCGATCCAGTGGTGGCCGCCGACGGTTTCGAGCCACCAGATCTCGTCCACATCGGAGAAGGCGACACCGTTCATCTCGTAGGTGCCGTACTGTTCGAGCAGCGCGCCGAGACGGGTTACACCTTCGCGGGCGGTCTTGACATACGGCAGCACGAGGGTAAGGAAGTCCTCTTCGCCGATACCGCCGGGCACTTCCGGCTCGTAGTCGTCCTCGCCTTCCTTGCCCTTGGCCGGAGTGAGCTCCACGAACGGGTCGGCGCCGAGCACGCGCTCGTTGGTGGTGAGGGTTTCGGTGGCGCTCATGGCCACATTCGCCTCATTGACGCCGGCTTCGCCCCAAATGCCTTCCTTCAGATCCGCGTTCGGCACGGCCGTGTACTGCAACGGCTCGTCCGGCAGATCCACTTCCACATGGGACAGCACGCTCTTATAGTGGCGCGGCTGCTCGTCCGGCTTGACGACGATGAAGCGCTTCGGGCAGAATTCGCCGTTCGCGCTGTCCTCATTGCGGGCGATGATGGTCGATCCGTCATAACTTGCGTCCTTGCCGACCAGAATCGTGGTGCATGCCATATATGTAGGTTCCTTTCGTTTGTTTTGTTTACGTTTGCGGTATTCTTTGGTATTATCTTGCGATTACGCGGTTTGCGCCTTGCCGGCTGTTCTCGCCGGTTTCGCCGGTCACGCCTTGCCGGTCAGGAAGATAGCGCCTTGGTCCGCGATCGCACCGGAATTACGCAACGCGCGTTCCATCTCGTTGAGCCAGAAGCCTTGATTGAGACCATTGAGAGGCGCGGTGGTGCCCCATACGTGCAGGTAGTATTCGTGATCCCGATCAGGCGGATACGGACCGTTGTAACGCATGGTGACGGCCGGATCGCCGCTGCGGCCCTTCAGCAGCGGCGACGCGGCGGACGTGCGGCCCTGCACCGTCTCGGGAATCATCGCGGAAACCGTGCGGGAAAAATCGGCCGGAATCGCCAATGCATGTGAATCGTTGAAATCGTACATCAGCGCGTCCACGGGCAGATTGGCGAGCGACCAATGGTTCCACTGGAAACCGCACACCGGAATGGAATCGGGATCGACGAATTCCCAATGCAGAAACTGCACGGACGGGTCGAGCTCGTCGATATAGAAGGGGAAGGAAACGATCGGAGTGCCGTCGATGCAGTTCTCAGGCGGCGCCGCCTTGGCGAACGCGTCGGGAATGACGGTGAAATCTGCGGAAATCTTCATGCTTCCAGTATCGCGCATGCGCGTGACGCGACGCGGCCGTATGACGCGTCTACGCCGGTGGCGCAATCGACGCAATCGCAGCAATCGACACAACCCGCAACCGAAACGACCCCGTCCGCGCGGCGATCGCACGGAACGGGGTCATTCCGGGAAACAGGGCCTATCAGAACCGAATCGCTCTCATAGGCACATTTGCAGTGGCGGAACCCTGCGGCCGCGATGACGCAGCCGCAAAGTCCGGAATAGCCGAGCGAAAGAAAGAAGGGGGAAATCACTCGGCCGGCTTGTAGAAGTCGCCATTGAGGGCTGCAGCCGCCTTGGCCTTGGCCTCTTCGAAGGTGACTTCGGCGAGGGAGGCGCGCACATCGTCCAGCGCCACCGGGGTCATGGACAGCGAGTTGACGCCGAGACCGGCCAGCACGACCGCCAGATCCGGATCGGCCGCGGCCTCGCCGCACACGCCCACCGGCATGCCCTTGGCGTTGCCCGCGTCGCAGATCATCTTGATGGCGCGCAGCACCGCCGGATGCCATGCGGTCTGATAGTTGGCCACGGAGCCGAGGGTACGGTCGGCGGCAAGGGTGTACTGGGTCAGGTCGTTAGTGCCGATGGACACGAAGTCGGCCACGTCAGCCACCTTGTCGGCCATCAGGGCGATCGACGGCACTTCGGCCATCGCGCCCACGAACTTCAGACCGAAGCTCTTGCCGAGCTTGACGAAGTAGTCGGCCTCATGCTGGTCGGCGACCATCGGGGCCATGACCCACAGGTTCGCGTCGGTTGCGGCGTCGGCGGCGGCGAGCGCCTTGAGCTGGCCTTCGAGCACGTCCATGTGGGCGCGCAGGGTACGCAGGCCACGCAGGCCGAGGGCCGGGTTCGGCTCGTCTTCCGGAGTCAGGAACGGCAGCGGCTTGTCGGCGCCGGCGTCGAGCATGCGGATCACGACCTTCTTGCCCGGGAACTGGCTGAGCAGCTCGGTGTAGGCCTTGGTCTGCTCTTCGACGCTCGGCGGCTCGGAGTTGCCGATGAACAGGAATTCGGTACGGAACAGGCCAACGCCTTCGGCGCCGTATTCCAGCGCCTTCGCGGCATCGGACAGCTTGCCGACGTTGGCGAGCAGCGGAATCAGATGGCCGTCCTTGGTGGCGCCCGGCTTGCCACGCAGTTCCTTGGCTGCGGCGGCACGGGACTTGGCGGCTTCGGCGGCGGCGATCTCGTCTTCGCTCGGGTTCACCACGATCTCACCCTTGGCTGCGTTGACGATGACGTTGGTGCCGTTCTCAAGTTCGGCGGCTTCGGCGGCGGAGACGACCGCGACGATGCCACGGGCGCGCGCCAGAATGGCGGTGTGGGAGGTCGGACCGCCCTGGGAGGTAACGATGGCCAGGGTCTTGCTCATGTCGAGCGCGGCGGTGTCGGCCGGGGACAGGTCTTCGGCGACGAGCACGAACGGGGTTTCGCTGACCGGCAGGCCTGGGGCGGGAGCGCCCATGAGGTCGGCGATCACACGCTGGCCGACGTCATGCAGGTCGGCTGCGCGCTCGGCCTGGTAGCCGCCGATGGCGCGGAACATGTCTTCGACCGCGCCGAAGCCTTCCAGCACGGCGCGCTCGGCGGTCTTGCCCTGGTTGATGAGGTCCTTGATGGACTGTGCAAGGGACGGATCGGAGGCGAACATGGCGATGGCCTGCAGGATCGGGGCGGCCTGCTTGGCGCCTTCGTCGCCGTTGGCGGCTTCTTCGGCGCGACGGTTCAGGTCGGCGTTGACGAGGGCGAGCGACTTTTCGACGCGGGCGATTTCGGTTTCCGCGGAGATGCTTTCGGCGCGCGGAGCGTCCGACGGTTCCGGCAGCGGAGCGGCCATGCGAATGACCGGGCCGACTGCGACGCCACGACCGATACCAACACCCTTAATGTTCATGAGAACTCCTTTTCCTGTTTCCTTGGGAAAAAATATGGATACGCAAACGATTGCAGGATTATGCCCGCCTTGCGTAGGTGAGTTACTGCAATGATCCCCACCGTCTTTGCCGGTAAATCATTTTCAGCCTGCGATTAGTATACACGAAATTCCCGCAAAACAAAACCGGTAAACGTTTTCTGTGTTTCGTAAAAACTGTGCTATGATAATCGCAAGAAATGCAGATGCCGGCAAAAGCCGCATAATGCAATCGATATGCAAAAATCGATATACATCGACGTGTAAATATCGAGACAACCCAACGTAAGCAAACCAACCACCAACCACAACAAAGGAGACCATTATGGCAACCCGCAATCTCGTCATCAACGATCCGGTCGGCATTCACGCCCGTCCGGCCGCCATGTTCGCACAGGCCGTCACCGCTTCCGGCCAGACCGTGACCATCGCCAAGGAAGGCGGCAACGCCGTTCCGGCCGGCTCCATCCTGTCCATCATGGGTCTGGGCATCAAGCAGGGCGACACCGTGGTCATCAACGTCGAAGGCGACAACGCCGAGGCCGTGGCCGACAACCTGGCCAACATCCTCGTCAACGCCGAGTGACGCACCGCGCATAACGCACTGACGCACTGACGTACGAACGTTTCGACCGCCCGCCATATTCGACGGGCGGTCGTTCTATTCTTAATAGGTTCTTCGCGGCTCGAACCGGTTCATCAGACCAGACCTTTGACCGAGAAGCACACAGGGGTTCAGGGCACCCTCTAGGGCATTTTGAAAAACACTTAGGGAGCCGGCAAACGCAAGCCGGACACGACGGAAAGGACAGCGCATGGCAGGCAGAACCGACAGCGGCAGCTCAATCACCAACGTCGCGGCGACGGCCGGCGTGTCCATCGCCACCGTCTCACGCGTGCTGTCCGGCAAACGCGGCAAGGACGACGATATCGCCCGCCGCGTGCGCGAAGCCGCCAAACAACTCGGCTATTCAGTCAACTATGCAGCGAGCGCGCTGCGCAGCGACGTGACGAAAACCATCGGTCTGGTCATTCCGAGCGCCACGGAACCGTTCGCCGCGCAACTGCTCGACGAGATCGAGCCGACCATCGACACCGAATCGCAGCAACTGCTGCTGGGCATCGGAGCCACGCAGGAAGCGCAGGCGGAACGCATCGAATCGCTGGCCAACCGCCATGTGGACGGGCTGATCGTGGTGCCCGCAGCCGGCACTGACCTTGCCGGAACGCTGAACCAGTACGCGAACACGCTGCCGATCGTGCAGATCTGCGGACGGCAGACCGCGCCGCGCGTGTCCGTGGTAGGCATCGACGAAAACGCCGCGATGGAGGCGATCGTCAAACATCTGGCCGAGCAGGGCATCGCGTCCGCCGCATACATGGCCGGCAACGAGCTGTCTTTCGAATCGGCGGAACTGTTCGCCACATTCCACACGCATATGCGCACTTACGGGCTTGCCACCAACGAAAACTGGAACCAGTTCGGCGAACGTACCGTGCAGCGCGGTTTCGATTGCGCCATGCGGCTGTTCAACGGGCCGCTCGTACAGCCGGAAGCCGTGGTCTGCGCCGACGATGCGATCGCGTTCGGCGTGATGGTGGCGTTCGACGCGTTGGGAATCCGCGTGCCGGAGGACGTGCTGGTGGTCGGCTACCATGATTCCGCCATCGCGCGTACCACCATGCCCCGTCTGACGTCGGTGCGTGCGCCGTTTGAGCGTATTGTGTCGGAATGCTTGCGATTGCTGGCTTCCGGTCCTGCCGGAGGCGCGGCGGAGACGGCTGCTGCGCCAGGCGGCAGCGTGCGCGCGCCCCGTGTCATGCTTGCCCCGCAGCTTATTGTGCGGGATTCCTCGGTGTTCCGCCGGTGAATCGCGAATCGAATCGCCGGTAATTACTGGAAATTACGAAAATCACGGAATCAGCGCGCAGAACAGCGCTTCGAACACCAAAACCGGATTGCCGTTGCCATTGAGCCTGCGGCGCGCGGTGGCGATGTCCTCCAGCCGGCGCACGGCCCCCGTACGGTCGAGCCGTACCGACAATTCCGTGATGGCGGAACGGTTTTCGAGGTTGATGAGCCCCACCGCGTCCTCGGCGTTGTTCTGCAACACCGCCACGTCACGGTAGATACTGGCGACCGAATTGAGCGCACGGTCGAGCACGTCACGCGTGAGTCTGGTGGCGCGTCGTTTGAGCTCGTCTTTTTTGGCGATCGCATTGTATGCGCCACGCAGTTTCGGGGGTATGCGGTCTTTGGGTCCGAGCCCGTTGATGCGGCGGAAATCGGCTTCCGCTTCGGACGCTTTGACGTTGACTTCCGCTTCGGCCTGCGCCTTCGCGTTGTCGATGAGGTTGCCGGCCAATAGCACGGCATCCGACGCGCGATGCAAGCCGAGCACGCCGACGATGAGCTCGTCGCGGTCCGTCATGATGCGTTCGTCCTTGGCATACAGGCTCGCGATGCCGATGTGCCCCTCCGACAATCGTGCCGCACGCGCCGCGATATTCGGCTCGAAACCTTGCGATTCCAAGAATTTCGCCACCGCCTGGTTGGACGGTACGGCCAAGTTGACGATGCGCGTGCGCGAGCGGATGGTCGGCAGCACGTCTTGGGCGCTGGGCGCGCACAGCAGCCAGATGGTGTGCGGGCTCGGCTCTTCGATTTCCTTCAACAGCACGTTAGTGGTGCGTTCCATCATGCGGTCGACGTCTTCGATGACGATGATGCGCCACGGCGCGGTGCCGGGCATCTGCTCGGATGTGGTGATGATGTCACGCACCTCGTCGATGCCGATGGTCACTTTGTTGGTGGCCAGCACGCTCACGTCGGGGTGGGTGCCGGCAAGCACCTGCTCGGTGGTTTTGGTCGGCTCATCGTTCAGGCCATGATCGGGACTTTCGAGCGCGGCGGCGAACGCGCGGGCAACGTTGGAACGGCCCGATCCGGGAGGTCCGCAAATCAGCCACGACTGCGCGATGGCCTTCGGGTCGCCGCTGGCGATGGCCTTCAGCTGTTCGACCACCTGTGCTTGGCCTACTATGGAGTTCCACACGCTCATGCGATACCCCCGTCAGCGGTGCTCACGGTGTCGAAATCGGCTTTGATACGCACCCACACGTCTTCGATGGACTGGCTTGCGTCAATGACGTGGAACCGTTCCGGCTCACGTTCAGCCAAGTCGAGGAACGCGACGCGTGTGCGACGCTGGAAGTCGTTGCCGGCCGCCTCCATGCGGTCTTCGGCATGCTGCAGCCGCGCATGCGATTGCGCCGGATCCATATCCAGCAGATACGTGCGTTCCGGCAGCAGACCGTTCGTGGCCCACATGCTCAGGTTTCGGATTTCCGCGGCCGTCAGCTCGCGGCCGCCCGCCTGGTACGCCAAAGAGGAATCGAGATACCGGTCGGTGATGACCACCGCGCCGCGTTGCAGAGCGGGCAGAATTACTTCCGCGACGTGCTGCGCGCGGTCGGCGGCGAACAACAGCGCCTCCGTACGCGGGGCGATGTCGGCGCAATCGTTCTCATCCCCCGTATCCACGCCGTGCAACAGCATTTTGCGAATCGCCACGCCCAATGCGGTGCCGCCCGGCTCGCGCGTGACCACGCATTCGCGGCCCTGAGATTCAACATATGCGCGCAACCGTTCGACCTGCGTGGTCTTGCCCACGCCGTCAACGCCTTCAAACGAGATAAAAGTGCCCTGCATGCCTTTCACTGTACCGTGCGCCCCTGTCGTGCCCGGCCATTCGGCCCACGGCTTGGTGTCGCACGATGCCGATTGTCTTGCGGAACATCAGATCGTGCGACGTTTCGCGCGCCGCATAACGTCAGCGTGCGGGAACGACTTCAGGACGCGCGTAGCCTTCGTTGGCGGTCAGCCAGTCGACGTCAGCCTTCACGGTGGACGCGGTGGAGCCGATCTCCTTCGCTATACGCGTATTCGCCCAACCCTTGTCGGCCAGTTCACGCACCTTGGCACGGCGGTCGGCACGCGCCTGTTCGGTCGCGCTCACCTTCTTCGCGGATTTCGCGCCTTTGGCAGCGCCCTTCTTGGCTCCCTTCGCAGCCGTCTTGCGGCCACGACGCTTCGACGGCCCCTGCGCGCGTTTCTCCGCCAGCAGGCGGAACGCCTCGGCCGGTTCGATCGATTCGGGCGCATACTGCTTCGGCAGTGTACGGTTTGTCTCGCCGTCGGTGATGTACGCGCCGTAGAAGCCGTCCTTGATGGTCACGTGCTTCTGGGTTTCCGGATCGGTGCCCAAGTCGCGCAACGGCGGCTTGGCCGCGCCGCGTCCACGACCGCGTCCGTACTTCGGCCGCGCGAACAGTTCCTTGGCCTTCTCCAAGTCGACGGTGAAGATCTCGTCTTCGGAAGCCAGCGAACGCGTGTCGGACTTGCCGTCGGCACCGGTCTTGGTCAGGTACGGGCCGTAACGGCCATTGTTGGCCATGACCGTAACCGTTTGCATTTCGCCGGTTTCGGCGTTCGCCTCATCGTAGGAGCCGACTTCGCGCGGCAGGCTCAGCAGTTTCAGCGCGTCTTCCAACGTCAGCGATTCGGGACTCATCGTCTTGAACAGCGACGCCATCTTCGGACGGTCGGAAGCCGCCTTCTTACCGCCGGAACGCTTCGTCTTGCCCGCCTTGCCTGCGGCGGACTCGGCAGCGGTATCGCCGGCATCTTCCGCGCTCGGCATGACCAACGCCACGTACGGGCCGAACCGGCCATTGCGTACCTCGACGGTGCCGCCGGACACCGGGTCCTTGCCCAGTTCACGCGGCCCACCGGAATGGTTTTCAATCAGATCGTGGCCGACCTCGACGGTCAGCTCATCCGGAGCGAGCGTATCCGGCAGCGAGGCGCGCTTCGGATTGCCTTCCGCATCCAGATGCTTCATGTCCTCAAGATACGGGCCATAACGGCCGACGCGCACGTGCAGGCCATCGCCGATATCGATGGTGTTGATCTCACGCGCGTCGATCTCGCCAAGCTGCGCCACCTGCTGCTGCAGGCCCTCATGCGCCTCGTCGGCGGACTGGGCCGCGCCATCGCCGGAACCGAAGTAGAAGCGGGTCAGCCACGCCTTGCCGGTCTCATGGCCACCAGCAATCTGGTCGAGGCCGGTTTCCATATCGGCGGTGAACTCGTAATCCACATACTTCGGGAACTTCGTTTCGAGCAGTTTGGTGACGGAGAACGCCAGCCAGGACGGGATCAGCGCACGGCCACGCTCGTACACGTACCCGCGGTCGATGATTGTGGAGATGATGCTCGCATACGTGGACGGACGGCCGATTTCCTTCTGTTCCAACGTTTTGACGAGCGACGCTTCGGTGTAGCGCGCCGGCGGCTGGGTCTCGTGGCCGTCCGCGGCAACGTCCACGGCGGCAAGCTCGTCGCCCGGCTGCATCGGCGGCAGGGAAACGTTGTCATCGGTTTTCTTCGAAGCCTTCGCAGACTTTTCGGCCTTATCGCCAATCTTCACGCCCGCCGCCTCGGCGCTCTTCTTCGCGTCGGCAACGCTACGGCGGCCCTCGCCGGTGGCCTTCATGAAGCCGGGGAATTCGATGACGGTACCGGACGCCTGGAACATGGCCTCGCCGTCGGATTCGGTCGGCGCGGACAGACGCACGGTGGCGGTGGAACCGGTCGCATCGGCCATCTGGCAGGCCAGCGTGCGCTGCCAGATCAGGGTGTACAGCTTGAGCTGGTCGACCGGCACTTTGGTGGCGATTTCAGCCGGATCGCGGAAATGCGCGCCCGCCGGTCGGATACATTCGTGGGCTTCCTGCGCGCCCGCCGTCTTCGTGGCGTACTGCTTGGGCGCATCGGACAAGTACTTTTCGCCGAAGTGCCGCGACACCGCTTCACGGGCGGCCGCGATCGCCTCCTGCGACAGCGTCACCGAATCGGTACGCATATACGTGATGAAACCGTTTTCGTACAGCCCCTGCGCGGCACGCATGGTCTGGCGCGAGCTCATGCCAAGGCGATTGCCGGCCGTCTGCTGCAGCGTGGACGTGGTGAACGGCGGCACCGGACGGCGACGGTACGGCTTGGTTTCCATCGACGAGACGGTGAACGTCGCATATTCCAGCGATCGCGCGATCGCATTCGCGTGCGTTTCGTCCAGCTGCACGACGTTGTCTTTGACGCCGGCGGCGGTCAGCTGGCCATCATCGCCGAAATCCTTGGAACCGGCCAAACGACGGCCGCCAAGCGACACCATGCGAGAATCGAACGCAACATTGTTGCCGTCGGCGTCGGGCGCTTCCAGCGTGGCGGTGACATCCCAATAGGGGGCACGCACGAACGCCATGCGCTCACGCTCACGTTCCACGATCAGACGGGTGGCCACGGACTGCACGCGGCCCGCGGACAGGCCCGGACCGACCTTGCGCCACAGCACCGGGGACAGCTCATAGCCGTACAGACGGTCCAGAATACGACGGGTTTCCTGGGCGTCCACCATGGCGGCGTCCACATCACGCGTGTTGTTCAGCGACGCCTTGATCGCTTCCGGCGTGATCTCGTGGAACACCATGCGCTTGACGGGCACCTTCGGCTTCAGCGTCTGCACAAGATGCCATGCGATCGCCTCACCTTCGCGATCCTCATCAGTGGCGAGGTAGAGGGTGTCTGCCTTCTTCAGCGCGCTTTTCAGGTCGGCAACGGTTTTCTTCTTGTTGCCGTCCACGATGTAATACGGCTTGAATCCGTCTTCGATATCCACGCCGAACTTGCCGTACTTGGCTTTCTCGGCCGCCGGCACCTGGCTGGGCTGGGCAAGGTCGCGGATATGTCCGACCGATGCCATGACCGTGTATCCGGAGCCCAAGTATCCGCCAATCTTCTTCGCCTTGGTAGGAGACTCCACAATAACGAGCTTGCTGCCGGTAGCCATAGCCACTCCTTATTACTAGTGTTTGCAACGCAATAATACTCACTGAATACGGAGAAATGGCAAACCGCCCGTGTGGCGTATGGACGGCAGCATGCCCGGAACCGGCTGTTTTCAGCGCTTCGGCGGTGCGGGCGGCGCTCCCACCAAACCCAGTTTCGTCAACGGCGAGGCGGTCAGCTGACGCATGGCGAGCGTTATGCCAAGCACCAGCGCGGAAACGGCGGCCGTCAGCAGCGCCGTGGAAACGTACGCGCCGGCATTCGTCCATTCGGCGCTCATGGCGAGTCCCGGCTGAATCTGCCAGATGATATACGCGCCGTACAGGATGCCCAATACGCCAATCGTCAGCATCACACTGCCGACGATCTGCACGCTTGCCGACGAGACGCGCGTGCCCGGCTCATCCATGCCGCTGGCGAACGTGGTGGCAAGCGCCAGCAACGCCAGTCCGCCGACGATCAGCAGCGCCATAATCACGTCGGTCGGACGATGCCATTGCGCCGCGATCACCGACAATCCGACCAGCACCGTATACGCCCAACCAATCACCGCCACCAGCGCACGCAGCACGCGCGGTACGGCGCACAGCAGCATCACGCTTGCCGCAGCGGCAAGGATGACATGTCCGGAAGGCGCGGAATTATTAGGATTCGATTCCAAATTAATAAGATACGGGCGTGGCAGCAGCGGCTTCAACAGTTCGGCCGCGGCGAAACACAGGCCTCCGAATACAGCGAGCTGCGCGATCGACAGCCACCGTTTGCGCACGATCAGCACGGCAAACGCGATTGCCCCCATGATGACGCTGACGGTGATGACCACTGCGGAAATGGCGAAGACGTGCACGACCGGCGCCAGCCAACCCGGCAACGCGGCATCGAATTTCGACCAGACGATATCCTCATAGCTTTGGCCGTCCATGGTACGCACGCCAAGCCACCAGACGCCGGCGGAAGCGGCAAGCATCAGCAGACCGAACACCACGCACAGCACGATGCTGGACACGCGCGGATGGCGGGTCAGCGGATCCGCCTGAGCCAAGCCTTTGTTGACATCCTGCGGAGAAAGCACCGCCTCGACTTCGCGCATATCAGGGAACGACAACGATTCCAACGGTTCCGCAGGCGTTGCTGCCGTGGGCTGCTGAAGCATGTTCACAGGCTGCTGTGGATCTCGGACAAGTGGCTTGAATTCGTTGGTCATAGTCACCGAGAATACGGCATCGCCCCTACTGTGGGGAACGAATCGGAGAAGATATAGAAAAACCTCCACGCACCCGGAAGAGGCCACTTACCCTTGCTGCATTCCTGCCCTGGGGGAGTTGGGTGACATACCGCCACGCGGAGGCTCTTGCCATATTACACCATGCCCGGACCTCGCCGCACCGACTAGACGCACGGGTACACTTGAGAAGGAATCGCACGCCACCCCTGTGCGTTTGCGTGGCTGCGATAAGCATCGATAACGTTTGGAAGGTTGTTTTGTTATGACTGATGCGGTGGAGTATCCCGATC
>OIDD01000170.1_pt1 | contig 40691 bp, 32 predicted proteins | sample 1606751 | NCBI WGS metagenome assembly OIDD01 (sample SAMEA3882544, study PRJEB24775) | human gut metagenome | biome: human-associated habitat; feature: intestine environment; material: feces | place: Netherlands | collected 2009/2010
TCGTTATTATGGACGGCGACGATACGCTCTTGGATCTCGCCGCTGCTCTTGGCCGCGCTGTAAACGGCGAGGTTGCCGCCCTTGGAGTGCCCGCCGATACGGATGGTCTTGTCGCTGTACTGCCGCGCGACGCGCGCGACGTATTCGACCGCCTGCTTCTGCGAGGGGATCTCCTCCAAAAAGCCCATGTTGAGGTCTTCCTTCCACCCGACGATCGTATCGTCCGTGCCGCGAAACGAGATATAGATGCTGCCGTTGCCAAGGTCGATCGTCAGCGCCGCAAACTGCTGCTCGATAGAATCGTCAAGTAGCGCTGTGTAGCCGTTAAGCGTCATATTGCGAAAGCGCGGGCTCGTCATCAGCTTGCGCAGCATTTTCGAGATCGTGTCCGGCACGAGGACACCCATGGGGACGTCCTTCCCGCCATGACGGGCGAAAAACGCCTCCGCCGCCTCATTCAGCGGCAAGCCGCGCCCGAGCTCGGGAGGCGGCACGATGCCGTCAAAGTCGACAAAGCTCAGCTCTGCCAGAATCAGCGCGTCCACCTCGTTGAACGGCGAAATTTCGAGCGTCAGATCCCCGCGCCAGTCCAGATAATCCATCAGATTTGCCATATCGTTAACCTCCGTCAATGGGTCTCGTTTTCTTTCATCGTATGGCGCGCATAGCCGCTGCGCCACAGCCGCACGGCGCGCGCTTGCAGCGCCGCAGGGGTATTTTTCAGTTTTTCCGATGCGACCTCATCCAAAAGCCGCGCAAGCACCGCGCCGATCTCACGCCCGTGGTAGCCGAGGGCGGCGAGGTCTTCCCCGCTGATCTTGAGCTCGTGGATCGAGCAGCACGCGCCCTCTGAAATCAGCTCGTCGTAGATTTTCTGTGCTTCGTGCCACAGCGCCTGCGCACGCTCTAATCCCGCGGGCGCTTTCGCGGCATTGTCCGCCTGTTTGGTATAGAGAAGATTCTGCACCGTTTCCGCGCCGAGGCGCGCCATCTCCTTATGGATGGCCGCCCGCTCGGGACGGAACATATCGTCGAAACAGGCGAGCTGCGCGCGTATTCTGTCACGCAGCGCCTTTTCAAAGTGCAGCCGCGCCATGATGTCCTCCGCCATTTGAGCGGAAATCGCCGTGTGGCCGTAAAAATGTCCGATACCTTGCTCGTCAAATGTCCGGCACAGGGGCTTACCGAGGTCATGGAAGAGCATCGTCCACCTCAGTTCGCGCTTTGGCGGCACGGCGGCGACAGCGCGCGCCGTGTGACCCCAGACGTCGAAGCAGTGGTGGTAATTGCACTGGTCAAAGCCGACGCAGGGTAAAATCTCCGGGATCGGCACGCCCAGAATGTCGGGAAAGGTCAAAAGCGTTTCCCCCACGTTCTCACCGAGCAGGAGCTTGTTCATCTCCGCATACACGCGCTCATGCGCAACGTGGGCGAGTAGGCCGCGCGCCTCATGCGCGGCGCGGGCGGTCTCCTTCTCCGCCGAAAAACCGAGCACGGAGCAGAAGCGCACGAGCCGTAAAATGCGCAGCGCGTCTTCCTCAAACCGCCGCTTCGGCTCGCCGACGCAGCGCAGGACGCCTGCTTTCAGGTCTTCCTGCCCGCCGCAGGGGTCGACGAGCGTGCCGTCCGGCGACAAAGCGATGGCGTTGACCGTGAAGTCGCGGCGGGCAAGGTCCTCTTCAATGCTCGTGCCGAACGTGACGGAATCCGGGTGGCGGTTATCCCTGTACGCGCCGTCGCGGCGCATCGTCGTGAGCTCAATGGGCAGTCCCCCGCTCACGACCGTCACCGTGCCGTGCTGTAATCCCGTCGGGTGCGCCCACTCGCCGAAGAGGCGCAGCACCTCCTGCGGCAGGGCGTCGGATGTCATGTCGTAGTCGGACGGCGCTTTGCCTCGCAGCATTTCGCGCACGCAGCCGCCAACCAGGTACGGCGAATAGCCCGCGCCTTGCAGCGTGGTGATGACCGTTTCGACTTCCTTCGGTAAAAAGAGCATGGAACCCTCACAAAAAATCAAATTTTTAGCATTGCACTCCGTTCGCCGCTATATTATAATAGAAAATCCATAAAAAGTAAATCTCCTGTGCTTCGCACAAAGAAAGGATTTGATACAATGACTAATCAGAAGGATATTTTCTCCTATCTCGTCCCCGGCAAGTGCGCGCATCTGGCCGGCATCGGCGGCGTTTCGATGAGCCCGCTGGCAGAGGTGCTGCACGGCATGGGCCTCAAGGTCCAGGGCAGCGACATGAACGACGGCCCGTCCGTCGAGCATCTGCGCTCGCTCGGCATCCCCGTGGCCATCGGCCATGCGGCGGACAACCTTGGCGAGTGCGACTTTGTCATCCGCACCGCCGCCATCCACGACGATAATCCCGAGATCTCCGGCGCGGTGACGCGCGGCATCCCCGTTTTCGAGCGCGCGCAGGCTTGGGGCGCTATTATGAAGGGCTACAAAAACGCCCTCTGCATCTCCGGCACGCACGGCAAGACGACGACCACTTCGATGGCGACGCACATCTTCATGGCCGCGCAGAAAGACCCGACCGTCATGATTGGCGGCACGTTACAGTTGCTTCATTCCGGTTATCGCGTCGGCAAGGGCGATACGATCATCGCCGAGAGCTGCGAATACTGCAACTCGTTTTTGAGCTTCTTCCCCACTGTCGCGGTCATTTTGAACGTGGAGGCCGACCATCTCGATTTCTTCAAGGACTTAGCGGATGTGGAGCACTCGTTCCGCCGCTTTGCAGAGCTCGTTCCCATCGGCGGACACGTCGTCGCCAATATGGACGATCAGGGCGCGCGCGATGCGCTCAGGGGCATTTCCCAGCCGATCTTCTGGTTCAGCTATGACGATCCCGCCGCGCAGTGCCGCGCGGAAAACGTCGTCTGGACGGACGGGCTTCCGAGCTTTGACATCTATATCCGCGGCAGTTACTACGCTCATGTTTCCCTGCGCGTGGGCGGCAAGCACAACGTGATGAACGCACTGGCCGCGGCGAGCGCCGCATATCTTCTCGGCGTCAGCGGCGAGGCCGTCGGTCTCGGCCTTGCAACGTTCACCGGCGCGGGCCGCCGCTTTGAGTACAAGGGAAGCTTCCACGGCGCGGACGTCTACGACGACTACGCCCACCACCCCGGCGAGCTGCACGCGCTGCTCGAAATGGCGAAGACGCTGCCCTACAAGCGCATCATCTGCGCATTCCAGCCGCACACCTACACGCGCACGAAGGCGCTGTTTAACGATTTTGTCAAAGAGCTGCGCGTACCCGACGTCGTCGTGCTGGCAGAGATCTACGCCGCGCGCGAGCAGAACGACATCGGCATTTCGTCTATGGACCTGAGCCGCGAGATCCCCGGTTCTGTCTATTGCCCTACGCTCGACAAGGTGACTGCCGCGCTCGCGCGCATCGCCTGCCCGGGCGACCTTATTTTGACCGTCGGCGCGGGCGATATATTCAAGGCCGGCGAAAAACTGCTGAAAGAAGAGAAATAAAGCAACATGGAAATCTCCCCGATCTATCACAATTCCCGCCCCGAGGGTAAGCTGCCCGCGCAGGAAGCGGCAGCGTTCGACTTTCTGGATTCCCTCGGCATCGACTATGAGCGCGTGACCCACGAGCTGGCCGACACGATGGAAAAGTGCGACGACGTCTCCGCTGTGCTCGGCGTGGACGTGTGCAAGAACCTCTTCCTCTGCAACCGGCAGAAGACGAATTTCTACCTTTTATGTATGCCGCCGCACAAGGCGTTTCATACGAAGGACTTGAGCCATCAGATCGGCTCGGCCCGCCTGTCGTTCGCGTCGGAAGAGCAGCTTTGGGACTTGCTGCACTGCACGCCGGGTTCAGCGACGATCCTCGGCCTGATGAACGATGATGAGAACCGCGTGCAGCTGCTCATCGACAAGGAGACCTATGAGGCGGAGTACTTCTCCTGCCACCCGTGCCTCTGCACCTCGACCATCAAGCTCAAAACGAGCGACGTTAAAAATATGCTGCTGCCGAAAGTGCACCACGAGCCCATCGTCGTGGAGCTGTAAGAGGAAAAATCAAGCAAAAAAGGTTCCGAAGAGACTTCTTCGGAACCTTTTATATGAGCTCTTTTACTGTAAGGTATATCGGCTTGTCAACGTCAGCGTCAGAGCAGGTACAGACGCTGGCGGTGTAGTCGTGGAACGGTTCGAGCGCGAAAACGCGCTCATTCGGGAAGCTCGGCACTTCCCTGTCCCGCAATGCGACGGCGCTGATCCCCGCGCGCTTGCAGCGGCTCTCCCGCTGCACCCAGAGGCGCCAGAAATCGGCGTCATTTGCCGCGTGAAAGCGCGTGCGCATCGCGCCGCTCACAGGGCGAAGACACTCGATATCCGCGCCGATTGGCTCGTTGTGAACAGCCAGCAGCGCAGCGCAGCGCGTGTGGCTCAGGCTGAAATGAACGTCCGGATGCGAAGCAAAGTACGGCTTGCCGCGCTCGCCGTAGGAAAGCTGCGGTAAGTCCTCCAAGCCGTAAAGTTCATGCAGTGCACGGCAGAGCAGCGCGTAGGCGCAGAGGGGTTCCGATGTTTTGATGCGGTCTTGCCGCTCAGGTGGCAGAAAACGCGCGAGCGCGGACCGTTCCGCTTCTGAGAGCGGTCGATCTAATTTTACCGCATACAACCGGATATTCACGATGTTCCGCCCCCTTTGCGCAGCGATTCCTGCGGAAATTATAGGAGAAATGGCACGGTCTGTCAAATTTTCTCCACGTAGAAAAATTTTTTTGAAATTTTTCCGTCAAAAAAGAGGAAAGTAACTATTTTCGGCGTATATATCCATTGACAACAAAAAGTTCCGTGCGCAGAAGTGAGAAAGGAGGACGCCATGGCCTTTGACCGTCAGTTTTTGGACGAGCTCATCGCCCGCAACGACATTGTCGACGTTGTCAGCAATTATGTCTCGCTCCAGCCGCGCGGCGGGAGCCTGTGGGGCTGCTGCCCCTTTCACAGCGAAAAGACGCCGTCGTTCCACGTGCTGCCGGACAAGCAGCTGTGCTACTGCTTCGGCTGCAAAAAAGGCGGCGGCGTCATCAACTTCATCATGGAGGAGGAGAACCTTTCCTTCCCCGATGCGGTGCGCTTTCTCGCACGGCGCGTGAACATGCCCGTGCCGGAAGAAGAGCACAGCGACGAGAGCCGGCTGCGTTCGCGCATCCTGTCGCTCAACCGCGACGCGGCGCGCTTTTACTACGATCAGCTCTACTCGCCCAAGGGTGCGCCGGTGCTCGAGTATATGAAAAACCGCAAGATCACGCGGCGCAATGCAACGAACTTCGGTCTCGGCGCATCGGCGGACGAGTGGGACGGCTTACTGACCGCGATGCGGAAAAAGGGCTATGGCGACGGCGAGCTGCTTGCCTCGGGTCTTGCCATCCGCGGCAAGAACGGCGGGTTGTACGACAAATTCCGCAAGCGCCTCATCTTCCCCATCATCGACGTGCGCGGCGATGTGCTGGGCTTTGGCGGGCGCATCATCAGCAAGGACGATCCGGGCGCGAAGTATATGAACACGCCCGAGACCATCGTTTACAGCAAGCGGCGCGTTTTATACGGGCTCAACCTGGCCAAAAAGAGCAAGCGCAGCAACATTATTTTGGTCGAGGGCAACATCGACGTCGTGATGCTGCATCAGGCGGGATTCGACAATGCTTGCGCCTCGATGGGCACAGCGCTGACGACGGAGCAGCTGCAATTACTCAGTCGCTACACGAAGGAGATCGTGCTCTGCTACGACAACGACGACGCGGGCAAGGTCGCGACGCAGAAGGCGCTGACGCTTCTCAATAACACCGACTTTCAGGTCAAGGTGCTCGAGCTCCCCAAGCGGCTCGTCGACGGAGAGTACATCAAACAGGACGCGGACGACTTCATCAAGTTCCAGGGTAAGGACGCCTTTGAGCATCTGCTTTCCGGCAGCGAGAGCGGGATGGACTTCCGCATGGCGCAGCTCAAGTCAAAGTTCGACCTCAAAAGCGACGAGGGACGTATCGGCTTTGCCGAAGCGGCAGCAGGATTGCTCTCCACAGTGCCGAACGCGGTTGAGCGCGAAATTTACACCGTGCGCGCGTCCGAGGCCGCAGGCATCACGCCCGACGCGATGAAGCTCGAGGTCGAGCGCGCGCGAAAACGCGCCCGCTACAAGGAAAAGCGCGAGCAGGAGCGGCGGGACCTGAATCCCGCGGCGTCCGCCCAGCCGCGCGGGCGGTCGATCCGCTACACCGACCTTCGCTCGGCGCTCGCCGAAGAAGGCGTGCTGCGACTTTTGACGCTGGACGATTCCCTCTTTGGCGAGAATCCGCCGATTCGGGAAGAGGACTTCTCCTCCCCCCTCCTGGGCCGGTTCTTCACGGCGCTGCGCGCGCAGCTGCGCGAGAGCGGGCAGGTGAACATCCCAGCGCTGGCGGAATTTTTCACGTCGGAGGAGATCAGCCACTTGATCGGTATCCTGCAAAAGCCGGAATCGCTCAAAAACGGCGCACAGGCGCTGAAGGACTACTGCACTATCATTTTAGACGAAGCGCACAAGCGCGCGGCCGTCAACGAAGATCCCCTGATGGCCGCGATGGAAAAGAATAAATATAAGGGTAACGGAGGAAAGCAAACATGGAAGAAAAACAGCTGACCAGCAGAGAGCTGGAGGAACAGGCCAACGCGCTGCTCGCCGAGGCGGATTTTGAGGAGATCAATCTGCCGAAGAAAGCGAAAAAGGCCGCAGCGGCCAAGAAAGCGAACGAGGATACCGCGCAGGTGGAAAAGCCCGCGGAGAAGTATCCCCCGCTGGATGAAAAGCTGGTCGCCTCCCTGCCCGCGGCGGCGCTGCTGCAGGGCAGCGAAAAGCTCATGGAGATCTTTGCCAAGGGCAAGGCCAAGGGCAAGCTCAGCTCCAGCGACCTGATGGAGACCATCGACGAGATGAACCTTGAGAGCGAGCAGCTCGACCAGATCTACGACTCGCTCGAAACGCTCGGCATCGACATCGGCACCGCCGAGGCCATCGACAGCAGCATCGACGATGTGGAGCCGCCGATGGAGGAGATCGCCGAGATCGAAGAGGAAGAGCTCGTCGACCCGAACGAGCTGGTCGACAGCTTCTCGACTGACGACCCCGTGCGCATGTACCTCAAGGAGATCGGTAAGGTGTCGCTGCTGTCGGCGGACGAGGAAATTTCGCTCGCGACCGCGATGTCCGCGGGCGTGGAGGCCAAGCAGAAGCTCGAAGAGGCCGAAAAGAACGGCACGGAGCTGAGCGAAGAGGAAACGAAGGCACTCAAATCTGCCGTCAAGAAGGGAGAGCGCTCCAAGCAGCGCCTGGCCGAGGCAAACCTGCGTCTCGTCGTGTCCATCGCTAAGCGCTACGTGGGCCGCGGCATGCTGTTCCTCGACCTCATTCAGGAGGGCAACCTCGGCCTCATCAAGGCCGTCGAAAAGTTCGACTACACCAAGGGCTACAAGTTCTCGACCTACGCGACGTGGTGGATTCGTCAGGCCATCACTCGCGCCATTGCTGACCAGGCGCGCACCATCCGTATCCCCGTTCATATGGTCGAGACCATCAACAAGGTCATCCGCGTGTCCCGTCAGCTCTTGCAGGAGCTCGGTCACGACCCCTCTCCCGAAGAGATCGCCGCCGAGATGGACATGCCCGTCGACAAGGTGCGCGAGATCCTGAAGATCGCGCAGGAGCCCGTCTCCCTCGAAACGCCGATCGGCGAAGAGGAAGACAGCCACCTTGGCGACTTCATCCCCGACGAGGGTGCGAGCGAGCCGAGCGAGGCCGCGTCGTTCACGCTGCTGCAGGAGCAGCTCGTCGACGTGCTCTCCACCCTCACCCCGCGTGAGGAGAAAGTCTTGAAGCTGCGCTTCGGCATCGAGGACGGCCGTCCCCGCACGCTCGAAGAGGTCGGCAAGGAGTTCAACGTCACGCGCGAGCGCATCCGCCAGATCGAAGCCAAGGCGCTGCGCAAGCTCCGTCACCCCAGCCGCAGCAAGAAGCTCAAGGACTTCCTGAACTAAGCCAATAACGACAAATAGAGGGCACACCCTTCAGGCGTTTACAGCGTCTGGATGGTGTGCCCTTTTTCATGCAAAGCGACGTGCCGTGCATTGCACATACGGCATAGTCAGCGGGCAGAATATAAGTTATTCTGTTCAATAATTAAACCTACAAAACAGATTTCATCGTAATGTTTGTGCCTGTTTCAACGCATAAATCATAGAATCGATACCTAATAGTGTCGTATAGCTACTGTTGGTTTTTCTGAAAGCGGGCGTGTAATAAACATTGTTTTCAGCATCAAAACAGAATTTTTCAGCAGTTAGTTCTTCTATCTCACGTGCCAATAGATTACTTCCATAGAAGCGGCAGAGAAAGTCGATTCCCGCACACATGGCAGCGACAGGTTTCTTTTCGCTAATAAAATGTGTGACGCACGTTTTTATCACATTGGAGTCTCTATAATTGTTCAATAAACCAATTCCACCGGGTATGATCAATGCATCGTATTCTGCAAAATCAACCTCATGAATATCTTTAATGCGTCCCCTGCCGATGCGGGCTGCTTCTATAAGGATATTCCGCTTTTCTGCCATCTGTTCTGTCAGGTGGTTAACAGACTGAAAGGAAACATTTTCTGCGACAGGAGTGTAATCACACCCATATTTATCAAGCGCTGCATACGTCAGAATTACTTCTTCTATACATGAACCATCACCGAGGCCACAGCCTGCTAATAAAACTAAATACTTCATTTGTTTTCACCTCCACAACTCACGGTTTGCCAACGACTTCTTACTGATAAGCATAGCATATAAAGCGACTTGCATCAACGCCTTCTTCATGGTAAATCAGCGACCTTTTTATGAACACCGTTCTGTTTTGCCTGTTCACTCGCCGCCCTGCGCCGTTCTCGATAAAGTGGAATGTGATCTCTGCCAGTACCTCTCCGGCGAAGAAAAGTATTCTCAACTCTTCGAATGCTTTGGCCGCGACGCGACATCCGTCCACTGCTTTCTCAATGCAGAAGGTCTGCCGATCCCGGTAAAGAAATATTTTCCATCGCTTGACGCGATCTTGCGCCAAAAAGGCCCGCCTCAGTAAGGCGGGTCTTTTTGATTGAGCTCTGTCAAAAACCGTCCCAGTGCGGGGTTCTGGTTGCCGCTCTGCCAGGCGGCGATGATCTCTTCCTCCTCCCCTTCGCCCACGAGCGGGACGAAGACGAGGTTGTCGGCATTGTAAAGGCGGTCGGTACAGTAGTCGGGCAGGAGCGAGATCCCCTCCTCCGCCGCGACCATCATCAGGATGCTTTCGGTGTCCGCCGAGCGGAAGAGAATGTTCGGCTTGTAGCCCGCCTCGGCGTAGCGCTGCATGAAAAAGGCGTCGCCGTAGGAATCGGGCGCGGCGTCGGGCGACATATATAAGATGTTCTCCCCGCGCAGCTCTTGCCGCGTGAGCTGGCGGCGCTGCGTGAGCGGATGGCCCGCATAGAGCGCGACAACGAGCCGAGCCTTTTCGACCGTCTGAAACGTGACGCCCTCCTGTGTGCGCAGGTTTGTCGAGTCCCAGGTGAAGACGATATCATACTCCTGATGGAGTAACCCCGCGGCCAGCACATCCGTCGAGCAGCGGTAGAAGGTGATGAGAACGTTGCTGTTCTTCTGGTGGAAGTGGCGCATCAGGACCGAGAGGTCGCTGCGCTCGTAGCCGCGCACGTAGCCGACGCGCAGTGTGCCGGTCAGACCCGTCGCCGCGTCATGCACGCGTTCCTGTGCGCGGCTCATGCGCTCTAAGATCGCTTTTGCGTCCAAAAGGAACGACTTTCCCGCGCTCGTCAGGCTCACGGGGCGTGTGCTGCGGTCGAAGAGCTCGCAGCCGAGCGTCTGCTCAAGCTGCTGGATCTGCTGCGTCACCGCGGTCTGCGAGATGTAATACTGCTCCGCCGCCTTTGTGAAGCTCCGGTGCTCCGCGGCGGAGACAAAATAGCGTAGCTGATTGCGATTCATGTACTAATTTCCTCATAACATAAGTTTTGCTTATTATATCATCCGATAATCGGTCTTGTAAAGCCCATCTTCCTGCGGTAAGATAAGCACATCGTTCATAAATCTTTTACAAATGAGGTCGATCAACATGAAACGCGAATCGTTCCGCTCCCGTCTGGGCTTCCTGCTCGTCAGCGCGGGCTGCGCCATCGGCATCGGCAATGTCTGGCGCTTCCCCTATGTGACGGGCAAAAACGGCGGCGGCTATTTTGTTCTCTTTTACATTCTGTGCCTGCTCATCATGGGCGTTCCCGTGCTGACGATGGAGCTGGCCGTCGGCCGCGCGAGCCACAAGAGCGCGATCCTCGCCTACAAGACGCTCGAAAAGCCCAAGTCCAAGTGGCACATCCACGGCTGGTTCTGCCTGATCGGCTGCTACCTCTTGATGATGTACTACACGACGGTTTCCGGCTGGATGGTGAGCTACTTTGGCAGGTTCCTGACCGGCAAGTTCTACTCCGGCATGCCCGCGGAGGACGCGTCCGCCGTGTTCGGCCAGCTGCTGTCCGATCCAGTCGAAATGGGTATTTTAGCAGTCGCTATCGTCATCGTCGGCTTTGTCGTCTGTTCGTTCGGCCTGCAAAAGGGCCTTGAGCGCGTGTCCAAGGTCATGATGCTCGCGCTGCTCGCGCTCATCCTCATTCTCGCCGTTCACAGCCTGACGCTCTCCGGCGCGGCAGAGGGCATGAAGTTCTACCTGCTCCCCTCGATGGATTCCATCCGCGAAAACGGCCTGCGCAGCCTCATCACCGACGCGATGAACCAAGCATTCTTCACGCTCTCTCTCGGCATTGCCGCGATGGAGATCTTCGGCAGCTACATGTCCGACGATCACACCCTCGCCGGTGAGTCCATCCGCATCTGCGCGCTCGATACGTTCGTTGCGCTCATGGCCGGCACCATCATCTTCCCCGCGTGCTTCTCCTACGGCGTAGCGCCCGACAATGGCCCGTCCCTCCTCTTTGTCACGCTGCCGCAGGTGTTCGTCAACATGTCCGGCGGCCGCTTCTGGGGCACGCTGTTCTTCCTCTTCATGATCTTTGCCAGCATGTCGACAGTGCTTGCGGTCTTTGAAAACATCCTCGCCGTCTGCATGGATACCTTCGGCTGGAGCCGCAAGAAGGCCGTGCTCATCAATGGCGTGCTGCTGATGCTCCTGAGTCTTCCCTGCGTGTTCGGCTACAACATCTGGAGCGACTTCCACCCCATTCTCGGCAAGGACGTGCTCGACAGCGAGGACTTCCTTGTGAGCAACCTCCTGCTGCCCATCGGCTCTCTTGTCTACCTTCTGTTCTGCGTCACGAAGTGGGGCTGGGGCTTTGACAAGTATCTCGCCGAGGCCAACAAGGGCACGGGCATCAAGCTCTCGCCCAAGCTCAAGCCCTATTTCCAGTGGGTGCTGCCGATCCTGATCGTCATCATCCTGCTCCAAGGCCTGCTGTAAATTTGCTATTCTCTCATCTCTCATATCTCTCAAAAGGGAAAAGCCGCAGTGAAATTCATTGCGGCTTTTCCCTTTTTCCGCTTCCTTCGCAATTATGAACTCCGTGTAAATTCGCACATAACTCGTAAATATATTTATATAAATCTATTGACAAAGTTTGTTCTCGTGCTATGATAGCATCCAGAAAGAAAAAGGACCCCAAGGAGGCGCATGATGAAGAAAAATCTTTACAGTCTGACGCTGTCAGATGATGTGGTGCGCGAGGTCGACGCGCTGGCTCACCGGATGGGCACGAACCGTTCGGCGCTCGTCAACCAAATTCTGGCCGAGTACGTTTCCGTGCCGACGCCCGAGCGCCGCTGGAACGATATCTTTGAGGCCATCGAAGAGCTGATGACGCCCACGCGCGAGCTGGTGCCATTCTTTGCCCCCGGCTCGTCCACGATGTCGCTCAAGTCGAGCTTATCGTACAAATACCGCCCCACGGTCAAGTACGAGGTCGACCTGAGCAATGGCGACGCCCAGACGATGGGCACGCTGAACATCGTCTTCCGCACGCAGTCGACGGCGCTAATCTCCGCAATGACGAGCTTCTTCCGGCTGTGGGTGCAAATCGAAGACAAGTGCCTCGCACCGCTTCTTGGCAGCTCCATTTCCTGCGCGCTGTACGACGGGCGCTTCGTCCGTCCGCTCGCGATGCCGCGCGGAAAGGCACTGACTGCCGATGATGTCGCCGGTGCGATCAGCGCTTATGTCCAGCTCTTCGACCGGCTGCTCAAGGGCTATCTCGACGGCTCGCTCTCCGCGAGCGATGTTGAAATGGCCTACCGCGGCGATCTGCGAAGCAGAGCGCTGCTGATTTAATCACTTAATTGTAAAAAACACGAATTTGAGGTGAACTTGAATGAATGCTGAAAAATATACGCAAAAGGCTTTGGAAGCCGTCAAGACCGCGCAGAACATGGCGCAGGAAAACGGCAACCAGTATGTAACGACCGAACATTTGCTCTATGCCCTGCTCGATCAGGACGGCGGACTGATCGGGTCACTGTTCGGTAAGATGGGCGTCGATTGCGACGGCTTACTCTCCGAGCTCGACACGCTGATCCGCAATCTGCCCCGCATCTCCGGCGGCAGCGGCGAGGTGTACGCCTCGCCCGAGGTCGGCAAGATCCTGAACCTTGCCGAAAAGACCGCCGAAAAGCTGCACGACGAGTATCTCTCCGTTGAGCACCTGATGCTCGCCATCTTCTCCGAGGGCTCGCAGAGCGTGCGCCAGCTGCTCTCCAACCATGGCATCACGAGAAGCCGCTTCTCCGATGAGCTTGCGAAGGTCAAGACCTCCCCCGTGACGAGCGACAATCCCGAGGATTCCTACGACGCGCTCAAGAAGTACGGCACGGACCTCGTCGAGCGCGCCCGCACGAAGGAGCTTGACCCCGTCATCGGCCGTGACGCAGAGATCCGCAACGTCATCCGCATTCTGTCGCGTAAGACGAAGAACAACCCCGTGCTCATCGGCGAGCCGGGCGTCGGCAAGACGGCCATCGCCGAGGGCCTTGCCCAGCGTATCGTGCGCGGCGATGTGCCCGAAGGGCTCAAGGACCGCACGATCTTCTCGCTCGACATGGGCGCGCTGATCGCGGGCGCGAAATACCGCGGCGAGTTTGAAGAGCGCTTAAAGGCCGTTTTGAACGAGGTCAAGAAGTCCGACGGCAAGATCATCCTCTTCATTGATGAGCTGCACACCATCGTCGGCGCGGGCAAGACCGAGGGCAGCATGGATGCCGGCAACCTCTTAAAGCCGATGCTGGCTCGCGGCGAGCTGCACTGCATCGGCGCGACCACGCTCGACGAGTACCGCCAGTATATCGAAAAGGACGCCGCCCTCGAGCGCCGCTTCCAGCCCGTCATGGTCAACGAGCCGACGGTCGAGGACACCATTTCCATCCTCCGCGGCCTGAAAGAGCGCTACGAGATCTACCACGGCGTGCGCATCCACGACAACGCGCTCGTCGCCGCGGCCACGCTCTCCAACCGCTATATCACCGACCGTTTCCTGCCGGACAAGGCCATCGACCTCGTCGATGAGGCCTGCGCCATGATCCGCACGGAGATCGACTCGATGCCCGCAGAGCTCGACGATCTGCGCCGCAAGATCATGCAGCAGGAGATCGAAGAGATGGCCCTCAAGAAAGAGGACGACCAGCTCTCGCGCGACCGTCTCGAGGAGCTCAAGAAAGAGCTTGCCGATGAAAAGGAACAGTTCAACGCCATGAAGTCCCGCTGGGAAGCGGAAAAGAGCGGCGTGGACAGCGTGAAGCAGCTCAAGAGCCAGATCGAGCAGATGCACGGCGAGATCGAGCGCGCGCAGGCGAACCTCGAGTACGAAAAGGCCGCAAAGCTCAAATACTCTGACCTCCCCGCCCTCGAAAAGCAGCTCAAGGACGCCGAGGCCGCGGCCGAAAAGCACACGGGCGACAACTCCATGGTGCACGACACCGTAACCGAAAACGAGATCGCCGACATCGTCGGCAAGTGGACGGGCATCCCCGTCAGCCGTCTGATGGAGGGTGAGCGCGAAAAGCTGCTGCGCCTCGACGAGATCATTCACAAGCGCGTCGTCGGTCAGGACGAGGCCGTGCGCCTCGTGACCGAGGCCATCCAGCGCTCGCGTGCAGGCATCGCAGACCCGAACCGCCCGATCGGCAGCTTCCTCTTCCTCGGTCCCACGGGCGTCGGCAAGACGGAGCTTGCAAAGTCCCTCGCCGACTGCCTGTTCGACGATGAACACAACCTCGTGCGCATCGACATGACCGAGTACATGGAGAAATTCTCCGTCTCGCGTCTCATCGGTGCCCCTCCGGGATACGTCGGCTATGAGGAGGGCGGCCAGCTCACTGAGGCCGTGCGCCGCAAGCCGTATAGTGTCGTGCTGTTCGACGAGGTCGAAAAGGCGCACCCGGACGTCTTCAACATCCTGCTGCAAATTCTCGACGACGGCCGCATCACCGATTCGCAGGGCCGCACGGTGGACTTTAAGAACACGATCATCATCCTGACCTCGAACCTCGGCTCTTCCGAGCTGCTCGACGGCATCCAGCCGGACGGCAGCATTTCCGAGAGCGCCCGCGCCGCCGTCATGGGCGAGCTGCGCCGCGCGTTCCGTCCGGAATTCCTGAACCGTCTCGACGAGATCATCATGTTCAAGCCCCTCACGAAGGAGAACCTCAGCGGCATCATTGACATCCTGATGGAAGGTCTTAAGAAGCGCCTTGCCGACAAGACGCTGAGGCTCGAAGTCACGGATGCGGCCAAGAGCCTCATCATCGAGCGCGGCTTCGACCCGATCTACGGTGCGCGTCCGCTCAAGCGCTACCTCCAGAGCGCGGCAGAGACGCTGATCGCCAAGGAGATTTTGCGCGGCGACCTCGCCGCGGGCAGCACGCTTGTGCTCGACGCCGAAAACGGCGAGCTGAGCTGCCGCAAGAAGTAAATACGCGTGAAAAGCCGCCCAAAAGGGCGGCTTTTTTCGTTTTGCTACCGATAGTAGCGGAATACTTGATGGACTTTTGCAGCAAAAACTGCTACGATAGCGCCATCAAGGCAAAGGAGGCACGATCATGGACAACGAACTCGGCGCGCGCATCCGCACGCTTCGAAAGGAGCGTGGGCTATCGCAGGAGGCGCTGGCGCAGGCACTCGAAGTCTCGCGGCAAGCCGTGACAAAGTGGGAGGACGGCTCGTCGCTGCCGAGCACGGCGAACCTCTTCGCGCTCTCGGGCTTTTTCGGTGTTCCGCTCGCAGAGTTGACCGGCACGCCAGATGGGAACGCTCCCGCAAGCATATCGGAGAAAACACGCGATAAGCGCACAAAAACCCTGCGCATTGGCGCATGGGTGCTGTTGGCCGTCAGCGTACCGGTACTGCTCATATGTGCCGTACAGTATTTTACTGCCGGACCGCCTATTCCAGAGGATGTTTCGATCGTCGGCGGCGTTGATATGGCGACAGACATCTACGTTATGGGCCGGTTCCCTTCACATCTGTTTTTAGCCGCACTGCCGCTCTTTGTCGTGGGACTTGGTGTGCTGATAGGATTGAAAATCAAGAGGTGGAAAGGAAAAACACATGACAGGTAAATACAAGATTTTACTGCCGCTGCTGCTCATTTTTCTACTCGTCGGCTGCGGCAAAACGGATGATGGCCTGACCATCGAGGGCCACGACTGGACATACGCAAACGCCATCGACAGCGCGGGACAGCCGCTCGACCTCCCTGCCCTCACCTGCGCCGCACAGGACGGCACGCTGACGGTCACGGATTCAGACGGCAGCACGCAAAGCGGCACATACACCCTCACCCAGCACGATGCGAACGACATCCTCTATGATCTTACGCTGGATAGCGAGACCGGTACGGCGCTTGTCGGCGTCACGGAATACACCGATGCTGCGGGCGGGAAAAGCAGCGAGTATACGCTGATCTTATCGCTGCCAGAGCGGACGGTTTATTTTCGTGCCGATATGGCACAATGAATCAAAGTCGCCCGAAAGGGCGGGGTTTTCCCTGCACCGTGCAGGGGGACGATTAAGGGGGATATTCTCTTTCCACGGAAAGAGAATATCCCCCTTTGACCCCAAAGAGAAAGGGATTCGCATTGCAAGCGAGCAGCTCGAACAACTTTCATGCCTCCGGAGTGAAAGTGCCTGCGTGGCGGCATTGCTAACGCTCGCCGCCATTGGTTTTACTATACGATTTGCCTCTGCTTCTACTATCCGCTGCCGCTCTGCCCATCTTATAGAAGTGCGCAGTAATCACCGTCTACCGGAATGCTAATCAATGCGGCGAGCGTAGCAATGCCGCATTCGGTAAGCAGTCTGCCGCCGTTCTACCGTCACTCGCGCCTCACGATAGTAAGGCGCGGTTGATATCTGTAACGACTTGCAGAAGATTCATGGCGAAGCCATGTACACCGCAGTGCAATCCGCAGGCTGAGCAGTTCTTCAAGTGCCTGACTGCCAATGTGCGGGGTCAAGGGGCAGGGCCCCTTGCGTTCTCTTGGGGGATCTAAAGGGGGCCATTCTCTCACGTGAGAGAATGGTCCCCTTTGCCGCACCCTGCGCCGCGCAGGGAATCCCATTGCTGCCTTCAGGCAGCAAGAATCTGTAAAACGTTATTGCTTTAATAGTCTTTTAATTTCTTTCTCTGCAAGCGCAGTGGCCCCCTCGAAATCCACGCAGGGATGATATGCGGATTCCAGCGCGTCGTGCGCCTTCTTGGCATTCGACAGCGCGCTCACTGCCTCGTCTAAGAGCGACGCCTCCACGCGGCGGGTAAAGCGCAGCTTCGCCTTCTGCGCGCGCGTGAGCTTCTCCTCCGCCATCGCGTCGAGACGCAGGCGGCGGTAGGGCTTCCCGTCGTACGGGTTGCGCGCGTTCGTTGTGATAAACGCCAGCCCTTTTTCCGGGATCAATACGTGATGGAGCTCCCGCGGCCGGTCTGGATTCGTGCAGGCGATGATGTCGAAATGCTTCGCCTGTGCCGCCTGCACGACGGTCTCAAGCATTTCGTTTCCCAGCCCCGCACTGTCGATGATGGCATAGATGCGCGGGCAGAGGGCTTCGACGGTGTCGAACCGGCAAATCTCGCCCCGATGCGTCACACCGCCCAAAAACGCGCGGTCGACGCGCCCGCTGCCGCCTCCCTCACCGCGCAGCTCGCGTGCGAGGATGCCGTCGGTGCGGCGGCGGAGCTTCGAAAAATCCATCTGCGCGTGCATTGCCACGCGGCGCTCGCTCTCCACCTCGCCCATCGCGCGCAGGATGCGATAGGCGCTGCGGTAGTGTGCGCGATATTCGTCGCTCAGCGCGACGATCTCCGCGCGGCGTGTCTTAGCCGCGTCCACATCGTAGAAGCGTGTCAGATCGACATAGCGTTCGCTCGCGACCGCGTAGGTCGGCTCGAGCACATGCGGGCTGGTACCGTCCACGATAGCAGCGTTTCGGTCCAGAAAGATCGCAGCGTCGAGTGAATCGGGGTCGCCCGAGCAGTTGATGTACACGACGCGCTCGCCCGCGCGCTCCATCGCCGCGCCCATGCGGCGCATGAAGGTCGACTTGCCGCAGCCCGGGCCGCCTTTCAGAATCATCAGATCGTCGAGCCGACCGCCCAAAAGCTGGTCATAGAGCGAGAAAAAGCCCTCTTCGCTGTTTGCGCCGAGGAAAAAGTACACCGGTTTCATAAGATCCCTCCCAAAATTGGTGCTTTCTCCATAGCGTATGCGTGCGTGGCTGTCCCCGCTTCCCGCCCTTCCCAAATTTTGTTAGTAAGGCAGCAACGTTCCGTCATTCAGGAATGAAAAAAGCTCCGTTTGGGATTCCCAAACAGAGCCTTTTTATGTACTTTCTTCTTACGCCGTGAAGATCTTGTCCTCCGCTCTGCGCGTGTAGTCGCATTCGAGCATCGCGCGGTGCGAGAGGAACGCGGGATCGTCGAAATACTTCGCTCCCATCGGGCAGTTGCGCACGCAGGAGTGGCATTTGATGCACACGCCCACGACCTCGGTGACATCATCGGGATTGATCGAGCCCATCGGGCAGAGGGAGGCGCACACACCGCAGTGGATACACTTGTCGAGGTCGGTCTTGGGCTTCGCCTTCAGAAACACCTTCGGTTCGCCATCGAGGCCCAGCGGGCGGTAATACGGCGCGTCGGCGTCACCGTCGACCGTGACGGGCGCGGGATACTCGGTCATCCGCACGATGCGGCCCACGACCGCGGAACCGAGCTTTGCAAGCTCCGCCATATCGTCGGAATCAGGACGCCCCTCGGCCAGCGCGTCGGTAAAGGCGTGGCGGCAGGCAAACGCGCCCGCGCCGATGGTATGGAAGCCGTCCCCTTCGAGGCAGGCGCAGAGCTCGGCAAGGGAATTATCAAAACTGCGGTTGCCGAACGTCACGACCGGCACGGCCAGCGCGCCGTTTCCGTGAAAGCCGGACTTCACAAAGTCGAGCAGCTTATTGGGAAGCTTGCCCGCGTAGGTTGGCATACCGAATACGACAAGGTCGCCCGCGGCAAACTCATACGCTTCCTCGCGCGCGGCGGGCAACGTGAAATCGCGCACCTCGAGCGGCACGTCGAAGCTGACGGCAAGGGCATTTGCAAGCGTGGTGGTCACCTTTCTGGTGTTGCCGGTGGCGCTGAAATAGACTGCGTAGACCTGAGTGATGTTCATGGCTTCTGCCTCTTCTTTCTTTATTGTTCGGGGCGCTGCCCGGCTTTACAGGGAAAAATCCTCGGACGTGTACTTGTCGTTCAGCGTGGCGGGACGGGGCGGCACACGTTTGAGCGGATCGTAGCAAAAGTGACGGCAGTGATCAGCAGAGTCGACCACGCCGCGGCGGGAGCAGATGACCTGCCCTTCGTTGATGACAGATCCGCTCTTGCAGTAGGCGCAGTGCTTTTCAATGTCCTTGCGGAACAGATGGAACATGGTCTCCCTCCCCTTTCTTTTACAGGCTGCGGACGACGAGCTTGCCGTCTTCCATCGACGCATGGATCTGCGTGACGGGGTGCTCGTAGGAGTCGATGATCTGCGCGGCCATGACGTCTTCGAGCTCTTTCTGAATGGTGCGGCGCAGATTGCGCGCGCCGTAGGTCGCGGAGTAGGACTTCTTGACGAGGTAGTCCTCAACATCCTCGTCCCACGTAAAGTGCAGGCCCTTGTCCTCAAGGCTCTTTTGCAGCTCATCGAGCATGATGTGGGCGATGCCGGCGAAGTTCTTCTCGTCAAGGCGGTTGAAGCAGATGACCTCGTCCACACGGTTCAGGAATTCGGGGCGCAGGAACTCGCCGAGCGCCTTCATAGCGCGGTCGCGGTTCTGCTCGTTCACCGTGTGGCCGAAGCCGACAGTGCCCTCCTTGCGCTCGCTGCCCGCGTTGGACGTCATCACGATGACGGTGTTTTCAAAATTGACCTTGCGGCCGTGGGAGTCGGTGATCTCGCCGTCGTCGAGAATTTGCAGCAGGACGTTCATCACGTCGGGATGCGCCTTTTCGATCTCGTCGAAAAGGATGACGGCGTAGGGCTTGCGGCGGATCTTTTCGGTCAGTTGGCCGGCTTCATCATAGCCGACATAGCCCGGGGGCGAGCCGACGATGCGGGAGACCGAGTGCTTTTCCATAAACTCGGACATGTCGAAACGGATCAGCGCATCGGGCGAGTTGAAGAGGTCCTGCGCCAGCTGCTTGACAAGCTCGGTCTTGCCGACGCCCGTGGGGCCGACAAAGATGAAGCTCACCGGCTTGTGCTTGGGCGAAATGCCCACGCGGTTGCGGCGTATCGCCGCGGCGACGGCCTCGATGGCCTCGTCCTGACCGACAATGTGCTCTTTTAAGCGCTTGTCAAGCTCGCTCAGACGGCGGAACTCGTCTTCACGGATACGCGAGGCGGGAATCTTCGTCCAGAGCTCGATCACGCGGGCGAGGTTGTCCATCGTGAGCTGCGGGTCACCCTGCGCGCAGAGCGCGTCAAGCTCCTCCTGCGCCTTCATGGTGAGGCTCTTGAGCTCGGCGAGGCGCTCAAAGTCGGGTTCTTCTGCGCCCTGCAACAGTTCGCGCTCTTTGTCGTAATCCTCGATCTCGCGGTGCAGCTCCATGCGGCGGTTGATGTTCTTGTCGTGCAGGTTCAGATCCGAGCATGCCTCGTCGATTAAGTCGATGGCCTTGTCGGGCAGGAAACGGTCGGTGATGTAGCGCTCGGATAGCAGCACTGCCTGACGCAGAATGCCCTCGGGAATTTTGACACCGTGGAACTGCTCATAGTAGTGGGCGATGCCCTTCAAAATTTTGAGCGTGTCCTCCATGTTCGGCTCGTTGACCGTGACCGGCTGGAAGCGGCGCTCGAGCGCGGTGTCCTTTTCAATGTGCTTGCGATACTCGGTGAACGTCGTCGCGCCGATGACCTGAATTTCGCCTCGGGAGAGCGCAGGCTTCAAGATGTTGGCGGCGTTCATGCTGCCCTCGGCGTCGCCCGCGCCGACGATGTTGTGCACCTCGTCGATGACAAGGATGACGTTGCCCATCTTGCGGATCTCCTCGATGAGGCCCTTCATGCGGCTCTCAAACTGGCCGCGGAACTGCGTGCCCGCGACGAGCGCGGTCAGGTCAAGAAGATAAACCTCCTTGCTTCTGAGCTTGAACGGCACGTCGCCCGCGACGATACGCTGGGCGAGGCCCTCGGCAATGGCGGTCTTGCCGACGCCCGGCTCACCGATCAGGCAGGGGTTGTTCTTCTGGCGGCGGTTCAAAATCTGGATGACGCGTTCGATCTCCTCCTCGCGGCCGACGACCGCGTCGAGCTTGCCGTCGCGTGCGCGCTGGGAGAGATTGATGCAGTAGGAGTCGAGGAATTTGTGCTTGCTCCCCTTTTCGACCTTCTTGTTGCTGCGCGGGCTCTGCGTCTGCTCGGCCTCGTTGCCATTTTGTGCGTCGTTCGCGGCGGGATTTCCGCCGAAAAAGCGGCTCAGGAACGGGAACGTGGCGGTCTTGCCGTCCTCGTCCTCGTTATCGGCGTCCGGATCGTCGGCGTCGGTCAGACCTTCGAGGTTTTCCGCGCCGCCGAAAGCGCCCATCATTTCATTGGAGATATTGTCAAGGTCCTCATCCGTGATGCCCATGCGGCGCATCATCTCGTCCACCTGCGGCAGTCCGAGATTTTTCGCGCACTTGAGGCAAAGTCCTTCGTTGACGTTCTGCCCGTTTTCCTGACGGGTGATGAACACAACGGCGATATTCTTTTTACATCTGGAACAAAGTTGCGGCTGCATAGTATTTCCTCCTTGGGGTAAAGATCAGGGTAACAGCGCGGCGACAAGCCCGCGCGGAGTATGACTCATAAAAAACGATAACAGATACGTGCCCTCGTAGTCGGCAAAGGCCTTGACGCCGAGCTTCGGTGCGACATCGCAGACGAGAAACAGCAAAAGTGCGCCCTCGATCAGGCCCAGCGCGCCGCCTCCGATGGTGTTGAGCGCGTTCAGCACTGGCAAGTCTAACACCTTGTCAATGCCTCCCGTCACTAAGCGGAGAAGCAGCGTGAGCACCAAAAAACACAGCACGAACACGAGTGTCCTCACCACGCTGCCGAGCAGCGTCCTTACGGCGGCAAGCGCTGCGTCGCGCGCGGCATTTCGAAGCGACTGACGCACCGCGCCGTCGAAATCGAAGCGCAGCAGCTTTTTGAGAAGGCCTGTCACCGCGAGCGGCGAATCGTCCTGCCGAACGTTTTCCGCGTCCTGCGCGGCGTCGCCGTTTGGCGTTTCACCCGAGGCGTCGCTCTCCGCTGGGGTCTCCCCCTCGATCTGCGGGACATCCCCCTGCGGTGTCTGCGATTCGGTATCAAACCACTCCTCCACGCTCTTTTCAAGGCGCGGCATCAGCATGTCGGTCACGGGCTCGGTCAAAGCGTCGGTCAGAAGCGACGCGCCGATCAGCGCGAGCACGATCGCCGCCAGCGCCATAAAGCTGCGGAACAGCCCCCGCCTGGCGCCGAACACGACGCCTAATATGAGCACGAGCGCGAAGACTGCATCGATCATAAGACCATTATTCACGTTTCCCGCGCTCCTTTCAAGTCATAAATTGTAACATTTTTAGCGTTTTACAGAAATTACGGAATATAAAGCCAGGCGGACGACGAGCCGATCAGCACCGCCGTACCATCCTCGCGCATGATGACAGAGCGCGCGTACTCCGTGGCGTCCAGCCGCGCGTATTCCTGCAGCTGCGGCGTGTAGAGCACCAGACTGTCGCTGTACAGCACGGCGATATACTTCCCCGCTGCGGACATGGACAGAACCTCATGACTGCTGTCGAGACTTGCCATCTCTGTACCGTCGGACGAGACAGTCACGAGCTTCATGGTGCTGCCCGAGCGGTAGCGGCTCAGCAGCAGCGCCGCGTAGTTGTCGCCGTCCATGCTCGAACCGCGCAGATACGGGTATTCGTAGCGATAGCTGCCGGAAAGCGTACCGTCCGATGAAAAGAGCGTCAAGCTCTCGTCCGTCAGGCACGAGAGCGTACCGGCCACGCTGTCGAGCGATAGCAGGAGCGAGCCCGTGAGTGTGTTGACCGAGTCCGCCTTATCGCTGCCGAGGGAATAGATGCTCACCGTGTCGGCGAATGTGCCGTCCGACTCGCCGAGCGTCACCGCCGCCATGCGCTTGCAGTCGCGCATGACGACCGCGTCGATGACATAGTGCTCCGAGGAGTTGAAGGCAAACGTCTTCTCGCCCGAAGCGTCGTACACCGTAACAGCGGACTTGTAGCCGCTCTTTTCGGCGTTGAGCGCCAGATAGTCCGAGGAATTGACGCTGACCGACAGGATATTGCCGCTGCACTCGCCGCTCATATCGCGCACAAGGCCGCTTGCAGAGTAAATAAGAAGCGTCTGCCCGCCGATATCATAGACCGCGGCGGTCTGGCCGCCGACAGCGATGGCGGGATTCGTGAGCTTCACACTCATGCTGTCCACCACGCTGCCGCTGCTGCTGTAGATCGACACGCCCGTCGTCGAAGCGACGATCAGATGGTCGCCGAGCAGCGCAAAGGTGTTGCTGCGGTCGTTGCTGAACGAGTACATCTCCACCTTGCCCTGCTCATCCTGCGTGACCTTATTGTAGGAGAAAAGGCGGCGCACACTGTCAAGGCTGCTCAGGTCCTTCCACGCCGCGGCGACGACCACGGCCAGCACGACCACAAGCGCCAGAATCACCATCAGCGCCCGCTTGAGCCCGCCGCCGGAGCGGCGCGGGGCCGCCTGCGAGCGCCTCAGCTCCTCGCGTGTTCCCTTTTCCTCTTTGAGATCATTCATTGAGCCGTTCATCCTCATACCAAAGTCTCGTCATGTACAGTCCGCCCGGCGGCACCGTGGGGCCGGCGAGCGAGCGGTCGCCGGAGGCCAGGATCTCGGGGATGTCCTCTGGCGTGAGCTTCCCCTCGGCGGCGTAGAGCACCGTGCCGGTGATCGCCCGTACCATGTTATACAGGAACCCGTCCGCGCAGACCTTGAGCTCCAAAAGATCACCCGAGCGCGACACGCGGCAGTAGTGCACGGTGCGCACGGTGGTCTTCGTCTCCGTGCCGACAGAGCGGACGGCGCGGAAATCGTGCGTGCCCTCAAAGGCGCGCGCCGCGCGGTCCATCACCTCTTCGTCGAGGTGCTTGGGGTAAAAGTAAGCCCTGTTGACATAGAACGGGTTTTTGATGCGGGAATTATAGATGCGGTAGGTGTATTCCTTTTTTTGACACGAGAGGATCGCGTTGAAATCCTCCGCCACCTCAAGCGCCTCGCGCACGACGATATCCTCCGGCGTGTGCGTGTTGATGGCAAACGGCAGGCGCTCGACCGGAATGCGCGACTCGGTATGGAAATTGGCGATGTAGCGCTCGGCGTGCACGCCCGCGTCCGTGCGGCCGCAGCCGACGAGCTTGACGTTCCCGCCGCAGACCTTTGAGAGGCCCTTTTCCATCGTCTCGCAGACGCTTGAGACCGTCTTCTGCACCTGCCAGCCGTGATAGGCCGTGCCGTTATACATGAGCTTGAGGGCGATGTTTCGCATAAAAGCGTCCTTTCTTCTTATCGCAGCGCGATGACCGCGGCCACGAGCACGGCATAATAGCCGAGCACCAGATAGTCGCGCGTCTGGTAGTGCAGCACATTGAGCTTCGTGCGGCCTTCGTCGCCGTGGTAGCAGCGGCATTCCATGGCCGTCGCCAGCTCGTCGGCGCGGCGGAACGCGCTGACAAACAGCGGCACAAGCAGCGGCACGAGCGCCTTGGCGCGCTGCATAAGGCTTCCGGTCTCAAAGTCGGCGCCGCGCGCCTTCTGCGCGGACATGATCTTATCCGTCTCTTCGATGAGCGTTGGGATGAAGCGAAGCGCGATCGACATCATCATCGCGAGCTCATGCACAGGGACCTTGATCTTCTTGAGCGGGCCCAGCAGGCTCTCCAGACCGTCCGTCAGGCGGATGGGAGAGGTCGTATACGTGAGCAGGAACGTTCCCATGATCAAAAGCGTGATGCGCAGCATCATCGTAATGGCGGCACGCACACCCTCGATCGTAATGCGGAAGATCCAAAAATGGCACAGCTCCGTGCCGGGGGTGTAAAAGAGGTTCAAAAGCGCCGTGAACGCGATAATGAACAGCACCGGCTTTAATCCCTTGAAAAGCGCCTTCGCGCCCACACGCGAGATGCGCACGGCGACAATCAGCGTCAGAATGAGAACGCCGTAGGCAATGTAGCTCTTCGCCGTAAAGAGCGCCACGACGTAGAGCACCGTGACGAGGAGCTTTGTGCGCGGGTCGAGCTTATGGGCGAGCGTGTCGCCCGGGAAAAACTGGCCGAGCGTGATATCCTTCAGCATTTTTTGCCGCCCCCTCTCTTGAGCGCGACAAGCTCTTTGCTGAGCTCATCGACGGTGTAAACGGCGGGGTTGATGGCAATGCCTTTATCGCGCAGCGCCATCGCGACGCGCGTGACCTGCGGCACGTCGAGGCCCGCGGTCATCAGCTCGTCGCCGCGGGCGAAGACCTCACGCGGCGTGCCGCTCATGAGCACGTGGCTGTCCGACAGGACAACGATGCGGTCGACGTTTTTCGCGATCTCCTCCATGCTGTGGCTCACGAGCACAACGGTCGTGCCGCGCGCGCGGTGGAATTCGCGGATGTTTGAAAGCAGCTCTTCCCTGCCCTGTGGGTCAAGGCCCGCGCTCGGCTCGTCGAGCACGAGCACCTCGGGCTCCATCGCAATAACGCCCGCGATGGCCACGCGGCGCTTCTGTCCGCCGGAGAGGGCGAACGGCGATTTTTCCAGCAGATCGTCGGTAAGCCCCGCAAAGTGCGCGGATTCACGCACGCGGCGGTCGATCTCGTCTTTGGATAAGCCCATGTTCGTCGGGCCGAACGCGATATCGCGGTAAACAGTCTCTTCAAAAAGCTGGTATTCCGGATACTGGAACACGAGGCCCACACGGAATCTCACGTTCCGAATTTTCTTCGGGTCCGACCAGATGTCCTCTCCACCGAGAAGTATCCGGCCGGAGGTCGGCTTGAGCAGACCGTTCAAGTGCTGGATCAGCGTCGACTTGCCGCTGCCCGTGTGGCCGATGATGCCCAAAAATTCGCCGCGATAGATCGCGAGCGACATATCCTGCACCGCACTGCGGCAGAACGGCGTGCCCTCGCCGTAGGTGTGCGTCAGGTTTTCTACACGAATGATCTCTTCCAAGGTTACAGTCCTCTTAGGTAAAATTTTTCGCAATGGCGTCTGCGCATTCCTCTACGGTGATGGCATCCACGGGGACGTCCATCCCCGCCTCGCGCAGGGAAAAGAGCAGCGAGACCGTGTCCGGCACGGCAAGGCCGATGTCCTCCAGCTCCTTTTTGCGGGTGAAAACCTCGCGCGGCTTTCCGTCCATGACGACAAGGCCGTCGTTCATCACGATCACGCGGTCGGCGTGCTCGGCTTCGTTCATGTGGTGGGTGATGAGGACGACCGTGATGCCCTGCTCGCGGTTGAGCTTTTCGACGGCCGCGAGCACCTCGCGCCGGCCGATGGGGTCGAGCATGGCGGTCGCCTCGTCGAGCACGATGCACTCGGGCTTCATCGCCAGCACGCCCGCGATGGCGATGCGCTGCTTCTGTCCGCCGGAGAGCAGATGCGGCGCGTGCTTGACGAACTGCGTCATGCCGACGGCCTCGAGCGCGTCGTCTACGCGCTTTCTGATCTCGGCGCTCGGCACGCCCAAATTCTCGGGAGCGAACGCGACGTCCTCTTCGACGACATTCGCCACGATCTGGTTGTCCGGATTCTGGAACACCATGCCCACGCGCCTGCGAATTTCAAGCAGGAGCGATTCGTCCATCGTGTCCATGCCCTCGACATAGACCTTGCCGCCGCTTGGCAGCAGAACTGCGTTGAAGGTCTTGGCAAGCGTCGATTTTCCGCTGCCGTTGTGGCCGAGGATCACGACAAAGCTGCCGCGCTCGATGGTCACATCCACCCCGCGCAGCGCGCGGGTGTTCACCTGGTCTTCCGTGCCCGGATAGGTGAAGGCCAGGTCTTGGGTCTTGATCATTTCCATAAAAGTTGCGTTCCTTAATCGTTATCCCGAAAGAGCCTTCGGGGATTCATCGCCGCAAAGCGGCGGATTCCTTTATTCCGAGAACCAGCGGCCCGTCGCGCCGCAGGGCAGCGCGAGCCCCGTCTCCGTCACGGGCAGGCCCAGCTCGTCCCACGTGACCTTGCCGCCGTACTTTTCCGCAACGAGCAGGTGCAGCATGTAGCCGAGCACCGAGGGAGCGAGCCCCGTCGTATACGAGTTGATGATGACAAAAAGCGGCTTGTCCGATAAGACCTGCGCGCAGAGCTTCACGAACGGGAAAAGATTGTCCTCCAACTTCCAGACCTCTCCTCCGGGGCCGCGGCCGTAGCTCGGCGGGTCCATGATGATGGCGTCATACACCTTGCCGCGGCGGATCTCACGCTCGACAAATTTCGCGCAGTCGTCGATGATCCAGCGCACCGGCGCATCGGAAAGGCCGCTGACACGCGCGTTCTCGCGCGCCCAGTTGACCATGCCCTTTGCCGCATCCACGTGGCAGACCTGAGCGCCTGCCGCCGCACACGCGACCGTCGCGCCGCCGGTGTAGGCGAAGAGGTTCAGCACGCGGATGGGCCGGCCCGCGTTTTTGATCTTCTCGCGCGCAAAATCCCAGTTGACGGCCTGCTCGGGGAACAGGCCCGTGTGCTTAAAATTCATAGGCTTGACCTGGAATTTGAGATCCTTGTAATTTACCGTCCAGCTCTCGGGCAGCTTCTCCTTGTCCCAATGTCCGCCGCCCGAGGACGAGCGGTAATAGCGGCCCTGCGCGTTGCGCCAGCCGCGGTTCGTGCGCGGCGTCTCCCAGATCGCCTGAGGGTCAGGCCGCACCAGAATTTGCTTTCCCCAGCGTTCGAGCTTTTCTCCGCCGCCGCAGTCCAGCAGCTCATAATCTTCCCAACCGTCCGCGATCCACATACATTTTCTCCTTTGCCGCATGGGCATACTTGTTCATAATAATTAATGTATTATACTACGCATTCGATTGAATAGTCAATGTATAAATCGTGAACGATCCTGCGCCATTCGCTTAATTTTCTTTTCCCGTGGACTTTGCCGCGCGCTTGTGGTATGCTGGCAGAAACGACACAAGGAAAGCTGGTCTTTTTTGATGGATAAACTGCTGCTGCACTCCTGCTGCGCCCCCTGCTCGGTCTACTGCGTGGACACGCTGCGCGCCGACGGGATCGAGCCCACGTCATTCTGGTTCAACCCGAACATTCACCCCTGGACGGAGTATGACGCGCGCCGCCGCACGCTGCTCGAATACGGGGAAAAAGAGCATGTAGAAGTGCATATTTTAGAGGATTACGGCCTGCGCGACTTTGTCCGCGCCGTGAGTGCGGATATCGACCACCGCTGCGCGCACTGCTACACCATCCGCCTCGGCACGGCGGCCAAATACGCCGCCGACCACGGCTACGATGCGTTCACATCGTCCCTGCTCATCTCTCCGTATCAGAACCACGAGCTCTTAAAGGCCGTGGGCGAGACGATGGGCAAGAAGTACGGCATCGAATTCTACTACCGTGACTTCCGCCCCGGTTTTCGCGAGGGGCAGGCCAAGGCGCGCGAGATGGGCCTCTACATGCAGAAATACTGCGGCTGCATCTTCTCTGAAGAGGACCGCTATTCGACCAAGATCGAAAAGGCGAAAAAGCGCTACGCCGAAGAATAAGCAGCTTGCAAAAGGCAAGACCCGTTGGATGCTCCAACGGGTCTTTTTTCATTCTTTCGCGGCGATCAGCGCGTCGTGCACGAGCTGCAAGGCGCGCTCTGCGTCGTCGCGCAGGACGTAAAAGCTCATGAACCGCTCCCCCTCCGCAACGGCGAAGACGGTGATCTCCGCCCGTTCGAGCGCCGTGACGGCTATCTTCTCTTTCTCGATGCTCGGCAGCGCGCCGCCGACCGCCGTGATGGCCGCAAGGCGGCTCCGGTCACTCTTTTTCTGCGTCACGCCGACGACGCTTGCGTCTTCATCCGTTTCGCAAACGATGCTGCCATTGCCGTCTTCCCTGCACGACCGCACGGTGATGGGAACGCCGCCCGCCTGCGCGAGCGCGACGCTGCGGTCGTGAAGCACCTGTGCGCCCTTCTGCGCGAGCAGCAGCATGTCGTCATACGAGATCACCTCACGCCGCACGGCGTTCTTGCAGATGCGCGGGTCAGAGGAAAATATCCCGTCCACGTCTGTGTAGATGACAAGCTCAGCGGCCTTCAGCGCCGCGGCGAGCGCCACTGCACTCGTGTCCGAGCCGCCGCGTCCGAGCGTCGTGACGTCGCCATTTTCGTCGACGCCCTGAAAGCCCGCCGCGACCACAACGTGGCCCTCGGCCAGCTCCTTCCGGATACGCGCGGTGTCGATCAGCTCGATCTCCGCGTTCCCATGTGTACCGTCCGTTTCGATGGGGATCTGCCATGCGCAGAGGGATACCGCCTCCACGCCGATGGACCGCAGCGTCATCGCGCCGAGCGCGGCGCTCATCTGCTCGCCCGCGGAGAGCAGCATGTCGAGCTCGCGCGGCGAAGGCCGCTCGCTGATCTCCTTTGCCTTTTGCAGCAGGCCGTCCGTCGTGTCGCCCTGCGCGGAGAGAACGACGACCACGTCGTCGCCTTCGTCCACCCGCGATTTGACGATGCGCGCCATGCGCAAAAGATGCGCATAGTCGCGCACGGAGCTGCCGCCGAACTTCTGTACGATCAGGCTCATAAGAACCACTTCCAACAAAAAATGGATTGACAGCGCTCATCTCAGCCGCTGCCAATCCATCGTATGAACTTGTACAAGCCCGCGTGACTCAGGCCGCGAGGATATCGAAGCGCACCACGCCCTCAAGCGCGAGCGCCCGCGCCATCATCTCTTCGATCGACTCCTGCATTTCGGACGTCTCGGCCGAGATCGTCACCGCGGCACAGCCGTTGGTGGGAATACTCTGGTTGATGGTCAGAATATTCGCGCCCGAACCGGCAAAAATAGAAAGGACGTCGGACAATACGCCGGGGTTGTTCTTGAGCATCGTGTAGAACGTGATGATGCGGCCGGTCTTCATGTCGTTGAAGGGGCGCACCGCATCGCGGTACTTATAAAATGCGCTGCGGCTGATGCCGACGGTGTGGGCGGCGTCGCCCGCGGTGCGCACCTCGCCGGACTGGAGCATGCGCTTCGCCTCCGCCACCTTGATAAAAATTTCCGGAAGGGCCTCTGCCGAGACCAAATAAAATTTCGTTGCAGGCGCCATAATGTTTCTCCTTCGCGGTCATCTGTCTTTATATGGCAGGATTTTAGCATATCTTAACGCATATTGCAACACTTTTTTCGGTGGGAGGTCTGCAAAATTTGAATGAAGAACGGCTGAGACGCTTCCTCACTTTATCGCTCGCGCTTTTCATGGGTGCATCTCTCTTTTATGTCTGCTTTCGCTATGTGCTGCCGTGGTGTTTGCCGTTTCTGCTCGCGCTGCTCGTCGCGGCGCTGCTGGAACCGGTCGTTTTGTATCTGCGGCGGAAATTTCACTTTCAACGTGGCTTTTCCGCGCTGATCCTGACGCTGACGCTGCTGTTTCTGCTCGGCGGGCTGCTGTCGCTCCTGTGGTCTACGCTGCTTTCTCAGACGAACGCGCTGCTCGCCGCCGCGCCCGCGTTTTTCGACGCGATCCCCGCCGCAGCGGACGATCTGCTCTCCCGATTGGAGCAGTTCAGCGCGTCGAGTCCCGAATGGCTCAGCAGCTATCTGCACGAGCAGCTTTTCAGGGCCGTCACGGACGCGGACAGCCTGCTGCGCTCGCTGTCTTCGCGCGCGATGGCGTGGCTCGGCTCTGCCGCCGCGGCGCTGCCGGGCGGCGTGCTCGCCATCGCGACGGGCGTGCTTGCGATCTTCTTCACCTCCGCGTCGTACCCCGAGCTCTGCGCGGCACTCGAACACGCCGTGCCGGAAGAAGCGATGGCAAAGCTGCGGCTCTTTCGCGGCGGCGTAATGCGCTCGCTTGCGCGGTGGCTGCGCGCGCAGGCAACGCTGTCGCTCATCACGTTTTCAGAGCTTCTTATCGGCTTTCTCCTCATGCGCCAGAGCTATTCCCTGCTGCTCGCCTTTCTCATCACACTGCTCGACGCGCTGCCGGTCTTCGGCACGGGCACGGCGCTCGTGCCGTGGGCGGTCTTCACGCTGCTGTTCGGCTTCCCGCCCAAGGCCATCGTGCTCCTCGCGCTCTACCTCTGCACGCTCATCACGCGCAACACGCTCGAGCCCAAGCTTCTCTCCGCGCAGGCGGGGCTGCCGCCGGTCGCGTCGCTTTTTGCGATGTACCTCGGCTACTGCACATTCGGCGTGGCAGGGATGGTGCTCTTTCCCTTCCTCCTGCTGCTGTTCGCGCAGATTCGAAACGCAAAAGCGGAAGCTGCCGCATAAAAAAGAGAACGGTGAAAACCGTTCTCTTTTTTATTGCTTTTTACCGGCCTGTGCCGCCGTTGTTGAGCAGCCAGTTGAGGAACTGGCCGTTGTCTCCGACATCGCCGGATGCGCTGTCTCCCGCCGTGCCGGTGTTGTCAGACGGCGTCTGTGTGCCGCTGTCGCCGCCAGTGGTGGCATCACCGCCCGGCGTCGTGCCGCTGCCGTCATCCGGTGCATCCGGGTCCGGCGTGGGCTCCAGCGGCGTTGTGTGCGTCGTGCACACGCCGCTGTACATCAGATCGCTGTATAGCTGCACTGTGCCGCTGTTCGTGCGCACCGGTTCGCCTGCAGGGATCGACGAAATGAGCCCTTCTTCGAGCTGTGCCTGATACGTTGCCTGAAGCGCGGCGCTCAGCGGCGTCGTGAGAAGCTCGCGCTTGTAGCCCCAACCGCTGCTGACGTTCGGCTGGCTCAGATCGAGCACATAGGCCGTCGTAACATTCGGGCAGTAGTCGGAGGCGAGCATGCCGGAATCGGCGCAGACGGTTACGCTGATGTGTCCGTCGCAGCTCAGCGAGGGCGCATAGCTCTTTGCGACCTTGACAGTCTGCGAGGGACAGCCGGCCGAGGCCAGAAGTCCCGTCTGCGTGCAGACGGTCACGCTGACCATGTCGGCGCTGCTGACTTCAAAGTCCTTGTTCGGAAGGCCCGCGTGAACCTTGCTCATAAACGTCTTCCACAGCGTGGCCGCGGGGTTGCCGCTCGCCACGATGCGCGTCGGCGTGTCGTAGCCGACCCAGACCGCTGCCGTGTAATACGGCGTGTAACCGACAAAGTAACGGTCGTTGTTGCTGTTGGTCGAACCGGTCTTACCGGCGATGGTCATACCGGAGAAGTTCGCGCCCGTACCCGTACCGCTGCGCACGACGTTTTTCAGGAGTTCGTTCATCGCATAGGCGGTGCTCTCATTCATCGCGACGTGGGACTCGGTCTTATTTTCAAGGATGACGTTGCCGTTATGGTCAAGCACCTCGGTATACGTTCTCGGCGTGGTGTAAACGCCGCCGCGGGCAAAGGACGCGTAGGCCGCGGCCATCTCGCGCGTCGTCACGCCCTTGGAAAGGCCGCCGAGCGCGAGCGCGCCCGCCGCGGTCATATCGTCGTTCGTCAGCGTCGTGAAGCCAAGATTTTCGGTCATAAAGGCATACGACGCGGGCAGCGTCAGCTTGATGGCCGTGCGCACCGCCGTGGGGTTGGACGAATTGCGGATGGCGTCTTGCAGCGTCATAATGCTGCGGTAGCCCGAGTAGGCGTTCACCGGCCAGATGCTTCCGCCGAGCATTTCAACGGGATAGTCGTCGATGACGCTCGCGGGCGTGATGACGCCGGCGTCCAGCGCGGGCGCGTAAACGCTCAAAGGCTTGATGGCAGAACCGCACTGACGCACAACGGTCGAATAGTCGAGCAGGAACCGGCCCTCGCGCTCGCCCACGCGGCCCGCAACGGCGACGATGTCGCCCGTCGTGTTGTCGATGATCGTCGCGCCGGACTGGAGCAGCTCGCCCTTGGACGAGGTGTAGTTCAGGTTATTGCGGTCGGCGTAAACGCTCTCCACGATGGACTGGATCTCGGGGTCGACCGTGCAGTAGATGGAGTAGCCGCCGGTGTAGAGCAGATCCTTTGCGACCGACTCATCATATCCGAGCTGTTCGTGCATATCGGCGACGATGTCGTTGAACATGCGCTCAACAAAGTAGGAGTCATACTCCGTGCTCGAGGCGGTATCCACCCTGCTTGCAACCCCCGCAGAAGGAACAAAACCCGGGTCCCAGGAGAAGACGAGCGGCTCGACCTTTGCCTGCTCATACTCTTCGTCACTGATCTTGCCAAGCTCGTGCATCTTATAAAGAACGGTAAGCTGGCGCTCCTTGTTCTGCTCGCGGTACCAGTCGCCGCGCGACGGATCGTATTTATAGGGGAACTGCGTGATGCCGACGATGGACGCCGCCTCGGCGATGCTCAGCTCGCCAACGGTCTTGCCGAAGTAGCCCTCCGCCGCGGCCTCAATACCGTTGCAGCCGTTGCCGAAGTAGACGAGGTTCAGGTACGTCTCGAGAATTTCGTCTTTCGAGTAGTTCTTCTCGAGGCGCAGCGCACGGAAGATCTCTGTCACCTTGCGCTTGATAGTCACCTCGTTGTCGCCGGTCATGTTCTTCACGACCTGCTGGGTGATCGTCGAGCCGCCGCGCGTCGAGGTACCGGTGAGCTTGCCGAGAATGGCTCTCGCCGTGCTCTTCCAGTCCACGCCGTGGTGGCTTTCAAAGCGCTCGTCCTCAATGGAGATGAGCGCCTCCCGCACATGCTTGGGGATCTCGTCGATACTCACGAGCGTTCGGTTCTCTACGCCGTGGAGCTTCGTGAGCTCCACCCACTCCCCGCTTGTTTTATCCTGATAGTAGACTGTCGAGCTCTGCTTGAGCGTGTAGGCCGAGATGTCCACATTCAGATCGAGCGACGTGTGCACGTAGACCATGAAGATGGCGAAAAACATCAGGCAGGTCGTGAGTCCGATGGCTAAGATGGTGCCGATGACCGTTTTCGCCGTGCCGGACTTTTTCTTCTTGTGTGCCTGATGCGTGGGGTGCTGGGTGTGCTGTCTTCGGGGCGTCTGGTTTTCTGCGCGGTTTTCTTCCATAAAGCGCCTCCTCCTTTGCGATAGAAATATGCGCGCGAGCACATAGCCGATTTTCAATAGTGATACAGAATATAGTATAGCACGGCTGTCAAGTGGTACGTATCTTGTCTTGCATTTTGCCGCAAGGTGCGGTATAATGCGAACACAAACTTTCAGGAGGTGTTCCCCCATGAACGATGAGTTCGGCCCCAATTTCGTCACGCTGACCGATGACGAGGGCAACGATATAGAGCTGGAATACGTCGACGCGCTCGAGCATAACGGCACGACGTATATGGCCTTCTTCCCCGTGGTCGAAGAGGACGGCGAGAACGAGGAAAACGAAGAGGAATACGGTCTCGTGATCCTCAAAAGCCAGATGGAAAACGGCGAGGAGTTCCTTGTCACCATTGACGACGAAGAGGAGATCGACAAGGTCTACGACCTCTTCATGGAGCAGATCCTTTCCGACGAAGAGTAAAACTTCGATTGCGACGGATTTTTTCCGAAAACTGAGATAAACTGAACATGCCCTGCGGGGTGCGTGATAAGTTCTTTTTAAACCCACATTTCGTCATAAGGGACGCCGGTACGCTCCGGTGGTTTGCAGGCCTCCCGGCTGCCTTTTGCGGCTGGACGTTGGAAGCAATAAAGCCGGACAGAGGCGACCCACCTGTCCAGAATGGTGCAGGTTTTGACGGGGCTTACACGGCCGCTGCGGGGCATCTTTTTATCTTTCCACGGATTGCACAAAATTACGTTTTTATTTTCTACGTCAGTTTAGACGAAAAAAACGTGCATTTTGTTCGCGATTCCTGTAAAATATTTTTACAAACTAAATTACCGTTTGGTAGCTGCAACGTAGTGCTTCGCGCACGGGCTGTACGGTCTCCCCTTTCGGGGAGATGATAAGGTCTGTGTGAGGAGCGCTTTTTCTTTCCCCTTGCGGTGCCGCTTTCGCGGCGGGGAAAAGGCAAAAGAAAAAGGAGGAGCAAACTTATGAAACTTATCACCAACGGTCGTCTCATCACCCGCGACGCGAGCGCGCAGGGGTATTACGAGCACGGCGCCGTCGCCTTTGAGGGGACGAAGATCGTCGAAGTCGGCGAAGAGGCGGCGCTGCGCGCAAAATATCCCGGTGCCGAGATCATTGACGCCAGGGGCGGCGTCATCATGCCCGCGTTCATCAACGCGCACACGCATATCTACTCTGCCCTCGCCCGCGGCCTTTCCATCGTCGGCAACAACCCGACGAACTTCTACGAAGTCCTTGACGGCACATGGTGGGCCATCGACCGCCACCTGATGATGGACGGCACGCGCGCCTCCGCCGCCGCGCTGTACATGGACTCCATCAAGCAGGGCGTGACGACGATCTTCGACCATCACGCCTCTTACGGTGAGATCCCCGGCACGCTCCACACGATTGCCGAGGAGAGCAAGCGCCTGGGCCTTCGCTCCTGCCTGTGCTATGAGGTCTCAGACCGCGACGGCGAGGAGAAGTGCTTACAGGCCATTCAGGAGAACGCCGATTTTATCACCGAATGCGAAAAGAATAAGGACCCGATGCTCGCGGCAATGTTCGGCGGCCACGCGCTGTTCACGATCTCCGATAAGACCTTCGACCGCATGGTCGCGGCCAACAACGGCCGCACGGGCTATCACATCCACGTGTCCGAGGGCATGAACGATGTGTACGACTCCCTCCAGAACTATGGCCGCCGCCCCGTCCAGCGCTTGCAGGATCACGGCATTCTCGGTCCCAAGACCATCCTCGGCCACTGCATCCACGTCAACACCGCCGAAATGGAGATCATCAAGGAGACCGGCACGATGGTCGTGAACAATCCGGAATCCAACATGGGCAACGCCATCGGCATCTGCCCCGTCCTCCAACTCCACAAGCGCGGCATTCTTCTCGGCATGGGCACAGACGCCTACACGAACGATATGCTCGAGTCCCTCAAGGTCGCCCTCTGCTCCCAGCGCAGCCAGAACTGCCTGCCGAACGTCGGCTGGTGCGAGGTCACGGACATGCTCTTCAAGAATAACGCGAAGATTGGTGAAAAATACTTCCCCGACACGCTCGGCGTGCTGAAGCCCGGCGCGGCAGCGGACATCATCGTCATGGACTATAAGCCGTTCACCCCGTTCTCCGACGAGAATATCGACGGCCACATGATCTTCGGCATGACGGGCCGCCAGTGCCAAACCACCATCGCCGCCGGCAAGACCCTCATGCTCGACCGCGAGCTCGTCGGCATCGACGAAGAAGCCGAAAATGCGCACATTCTTGAAGCCGCCAAGAAACTCTGGGGCGAGCTGAATCACAGAACCTATTAAGCAAGCGGGAGGAAAAAACAATGTCTGAAAAAATGTATCCCATTCCGTTCGACTCTCTGATGAACTGGGTGACGAGCGAATACGCGCAGTGCGGCGATGTGTTCGGCGTTCATAAGCACTATCACGCAAGCGGCAAGAGCCTGCCGATCTTCGGCGAGCACATCGAAACACCGTTTGGCCCCGCCGCCGGCCCCAACAGCCAGCTTGCGCAGAATATCATCGCGGCCTATGCCGCCGGCGCGCGCTTTTTCGAGGTCAAGACCGTGCAGAAAATGGACGGCGCGGAGCTTGCCGCCTGTGTTCCCCGCCCCTGTATCCTCGCCGCTGACGAGGGCTACAACCAGGAGTGGTCGACCGAACTGACCGTGCAGCAGGCGCAGGACGAGTACATCAAGGCCTGGTGCGCGCTCAAGATCATGAGCAAGGTCTACGGCTTCGGCGATCCCGACGGGTTCGTGTTCAATATGTCCGTCGGCTACGACCTGGACGGCATCAAGGGCCGCAAGGTCAACACCTATATCAACAACATGATGGACGCGGGCAAGACCGCGCAGTTCAAGGAATGTAAAAAAGTCCTGACCGAGCTCTTCCCCGAGGAAAAGGACTTCATCGCCTCGATCTCCCCCAATGTTTCCCGCTCCGTTACGCTCTCCACGCTCCACGGCTGCCCGCCGCAGGAGATCGAGCGCATCGCAAGCTATCTTCTCAAGGAAAAGCATCTGCACACCTTCGTCAAGTGCAACCCGACCATTCTCGGCTACAAGACCGCGCGCAGCATCCTCGATTCCATGGGCTATGACTACATCGTCTTCGATGAGCACCACTTCAACGAGGACCTCCAGTGGGAGGACGCCGTGCCGATGTTCGAGCGGCTGCAAAAGCTTGCGGACAAGCAGGACCTCGAATTCGGCCTCAAGCTCTCCAACACCTTCCCCGTCGACACGACGCGCGGCGAGCTTCCCAACGAGGAAATGTACATGTCCGGCCGCAGCCTCTTCCCACTGACGATTGAGATGTGCAATCGCATCTCCCGCCAGTTTGGCGGCAAGATGCGCATTTCGTTCGCAGGCGGCGCGGACTACTTCAACTGTGACAAGCTCTTTGCCGCCGGCATCTGGCCCATCACCGTTGCCACCACCATCTTGAAGCCCGGCGGCTACAACCGCCTGCACCAGATGGTCGAAAAGGTCGAGGATATGCCCTACCGCGCATTTTCCGGCAACGACCCCGCCGCGATCTCCGACCTTGCCGCCTCCACGCTGCACGACTTCCACCACCTCAAGGCAATCAAGCCGCTCCCCTCGCGCAAAAAAGATGAACAGGTGCCGCTGCTCGACTGCTTTACCGCGCCCTGCAAGGGCGGCTGCCCCATCGAGCAGGACATTCCCGAATACCTTGAGCTCTGCCGCAAGGGGCTCTACGGCCCAGCGCTCCGCCTCATCACCGAGAAGAACGCCCTGCCGTTTATCACCGGCACCATCTGCGCGCACCGCTGCCAGGGCAAGTGCTCGCGCAACTTCTATGAGGAATCCGTCCACATCCGCGAGACGAAGCTTCTTGCCGCGGAAAAGGGCTACAACACCTTGATGGCCTCCCTCCGTATGCCTGAGCCGGTCGAGGATAAAAAGGTTGCCATCGTCGGCGGAGGCCCGACCGGTATCGCCGCGGCGTACTTCCTTGGCCGCGAGGGTGTTCCCACCACGATCTTCGAGCGCGAGCGCAAGCTCGGCGGCGTGCCGCGCTACGTCATCCCCGCCTTCCGCATCAGCGACGAGGCCATCGACAAGGACGTCGCGCTCATGGAGCGCTACGGCGTCGAGGTCAAGCTCGGCAAGCCTGCTCCGTCCGTCGAACAGCTCAAGAAGATGGGCTACACGCACATCCTGATGGCCACCGGCGCGTGGAAGCCCGGCAAGCTCGACATTGAGGGCAACGTGCAGGGCGTCATCGAGTGGATGAAGCGCATGAAAAAGCAGGTCAAGCCCTGCCTGAACGGCAACATCGTCGTTGTCGGCGCGGGCAACACCGCCATGGACGCCGCGCGCGTTGCAAAGAGAATGGGCGCGCATGCGACCATCCTCTATCGCCGCACGAAGAAATTCATGCCCGCCGACGAGCACGAGTTACAGCTCGCCATCGACGAGGGCGTCGAATTCGTCGAGCTGGCCGCGCCCGTCAAACAGAGCCGCGGCAAGCTCCTGTGCGATAAGATGATCCTCGGCGAGCCGGATGAGAGCGGCCGCCGCAGCCCCGTCAAGTCCGGCGAGCAGTTCACCATCCCCTGCGACATGGTCATCTCCGCCGTCGGCGAGCAGGTCGACGCTGAGCTGATGGCCGCAAACGGCATTGAGATGGAGCGCAAGGGTCCCGCGTTCGAGACGAACGTCCCCGGCGTGTACTGCGCGGGCGACGCGCACCGCGGCCCCGCCACCGTGGTCGAGGGCATTGCCGACGCCGCGCGCTTTGCCGAAATCGTCGCCGGTCACCCGCACATCTACGACATCCCTGCCGAGGCCGATGTGACCGAGTTCGACGCGCAGGCCAAGAAGGGTATCCTCTCGATGGCCAGTAAGTGTGTCTGCGACGGCGAACGCTGCTTACAGTGCTCCACCGTGTGTGAAAACTGCGTCGATTCCTGCCCGAACCGCGCGAATGTCGTCATCAAGATGGCCGACGGCTCGCACGAGATCGTCCATGTCGACAAGATGTGCAACGAATGCGGCAACTGCACGCAGTTCTGCCCCTACGCAAGCGAACCCTGCCACGATAAGTTCACCCTTTTTGATACGCGTGAGGACATGGACGAGAGCGAAAACTACGGCGTGCTCTTCGAGGACGACGATATGGTCCGCCTGCGCTACGAGGACGGCGTGAAGGAATACGACTTAGCCTCCTGCGACAACGATCTTCCTGTCGAGCTCGAGGCGCTCATCCTCACCGTGCGCGATAAGTACAGCTATCTCTACCTGTAAGCAAAGCGAAAAACGAGGGAGCCGGGGCGATGCCCCGGCTCCCTCTTCCCTGTTGGAAGCAAAAAAGAGCGCTGCTTAAAGCAGCGCTCTTTTCGTTGTATTGTGCTTCGCCTTACTTCTCGATCAGGTTCAGCTGATAGATGATCTTGGCGATCTGCGCGCGGGTCAGGGTAGCGCTGGGCTCGAAGGTGGTCTCGGTCATACCGTTGATGACCTTCGCATCGACAAGCGCCATGACGTAGCCGTCAGTGCAGTCGGTGAAGGGGCTTTCAGTCTTGGACTCGGCCAGCTTGTTGAGCTTGGCAGCGGTCTGGCAGAACGCGAGACGGGTGATCAGCGCCTTGCCGTCCGCATCCTCAGGGGCAATGCCCAGCTCAACGGCCTTGGCCATGGTGTTCTTCAGCCAGTCGGCGCCGGTGGCGTCCTCAGCCTTGAGATCGCCGCTGCTGACGAGCAGGAGCTTGAGCGCCGCGCCCCAGGTCAGGGTGTCGTTGGGCGCATAGGTGGTGGCGGAGGTGCCGTTGATGATGCCGTCGTTATAAAGGTCAATGACATAGGAGCCATACCAGGCGGAAGTCTTGACGTCCTTGAACGGGTTCATCAGGATGCGGCCCTGCGGCTCGGCATACTGCGCACCGATCACGCCCTTGAGCTCGGTGGTGACGTACTCCATCACAGCCTCGTCCAGAGGGATACCGGTATCGAACTGTGCGGAAGCAGCAGCGAAGGCATAGTAGGTGTCGCCGCCGCCGGCAACAAAGTTATTGGTAACGACCGCATAGGTATCGTCCGCCTTGAACTCCTTGCCGTTGATGCTGTTGATGACCACGCGGTTGATGCTCTTGGGACCATAGTAGGTGGAAGCAGGATAGGTCTCAGCATTGGCATCATAAGCGACAGCCGTGGAGAGGGTGAAGTTGATGCCGGCAACCTGCGGGAAGCCGCCGACGGGCAGGCTGTAGGTGGAAGCCTCGAGCGCTTCAAGAAGCTCTGCGCCGGTGACATAGATGACCGCGACCGTGTTGCCAAACGGCAGAACGGTGTTGATGTCCTTCTTGGTGACATCACCCGGCTTGATGGCAGCGCGGATGCCGCCGCCGTTGGTGATGGCGACCACATGGTCAGCATCGACGGTCAGGCCTTCCTTGTTCTGCATGACCTTCCAGAGCATTGCATCGGTGATGAGATCGCCGTTGTTGGTCTCGCTGTCGCGGTTGCCGTTGGGGGCCTTCGCGCCGTTGAGCGTGACCTCGCTCTTGGCGAACACAACGCCGTATTCCTTGTCGACGCGGTCAACGATCGTCTTCGCGGCCGTGGCAACGGTCGCGTCCTTGGCGGTGTCTTCCTTGATCTCGTAAAGGGAGTTGCTCTCGATCTTCTTGCTGGCGTCATCGATGACGATCACGCCGATGTTGGCAAATGCGGTACCGGTGGACTGGATGGGCTCGCCCTTCTCGCCCTTGGTCATCACGGTGTGGGAGTGACCGTCGACGATGAAGTCGATGCCCTTGACTGCGGCGTAAAGATCGGTGGAGCGGTAAGGAGCGGACTCAGCGTCCACGCCCAGATGCGCAAGGCAGATGACGACATCCGCATCCTTGAGCGCCGCGACCTGATCGGCGGCCG
>OIDD01000200.1_pt1 | contig 36111 bp, 39 predicted proteins | sample 1606751 | NCBI WGS metagenome assembly OIDD01 (sample SAMEA3882544, study PRJEB24775) | human gut metagenome | biome: human-associated habitat; feature: intestine environment; material: feces | place: Netherlands | collected 2009/2010
GGAAGCCACTAAGCGGAGTTTCCAAAGAGGGGGTCACTATTTGGTCGGGTTGCACAGGGCTGAAAGTCCTTGCCGGGTTCTTAGGGCAGCGTCCTAAGCCCCTCGGGAGAGCCCACAACTTCGGAGCGCAGCGGAGAAGTTATAGTGGGCTATATATGGGCAAGCCCATTCATTCACGCCACGACAACGGAGTACCGCTGAAATCCGCCCTCTGCGCCCGTCAATCTTCCGTGCCTGTGTCGGTATCATCTGCACCGCCAATCGTGCCGTCTTGCGGCTCATTGTGGCTCTCTGTGTGGTTCCCGTCAGGCATCGCATCCCCACTGTCTATGATACGGGGATGGTCGGCATTGTCCTTGCCGTCCTGCCTGTCAGCGGAACGGTCAGAGAACATAGACGAACAAAGGGAAGAAGAAAGGGCTGCTGCACCGCTTTCCGTGGTGTCCGCTTCCTGCTCTCGGCATTGGCGGTTATCCGACATAAAACTTTGCCCGTTCTGTGGCAACCTTTCATCGGAAGATGGTGTCCGTCTGCCGTCTGCATGTTCTTTGACATTAGCCGATGGTCTGACATAATGGGGATTGGTCAGGAGGACACCGCCGACATACCAGCCTGTGAGGAAATGCAGGGTGTGTATGGAAGTTCGGTTATTGGTTCGGGTGGTCAGCACACCGAGCCTGTTAAAGCAGTCAATGAGCTTGCCGATGGTCTTTCGGTTGCATCCCAAGTATTCCGCAAGTTCCACATCGGAAGCTGCGACTTCTCCCACCTCCAAGGCGATTTCTATGCCCTTGATGTTACAAACGGTCTTTGTCCGCACGGCATGGGTCATCAGCCTGTGCAGGCATCTTTGCCTTTGGGCGGAAAATCTGCCCTCCAAAATAAAATCCCACTGCTCGCCAGAAAGGATGGTGCAGTAATGTACGGTCTGTTTGTCTTTATCCATAATCTATGATATATAGGTGTTACAATGGTCGGCTACCTGCCAATGCCTTGCCGCAGTTCGGGCATGTAATACTCCCTGTCCGCCGCTATGTGGTTCAGCACATCCTGCAAACGGTCGAGCTGCTCATGGTCGAGCACACGGATGGCATTGATGGTTATCTTCTGCGTGGCAATCCTGCGGTGGGCAATGTCGGTTTCGCTCATCGTGCCGCCGCCGTCCGCATGGACGGAACGGAGGTAGGCGTTCACCGCTTCCGTCTGTTCTTTGGACGGGTACGGTGCTGCCCATCGGTCTTGGATGTAGTCAACCATTCGGCTGACCGCATTTGCCAATATCGGGTCATACTTTGCAATGACGGGTATCAAGTCCTCTTTTCTCATAATGTCTGCTTTGTCTGTAAAGAACTTGGCTTGTGCTTCTTGCCGCTGCGCAAGGCTTCAAGCCGCCTGTTAAACTCTTCCTCGCTGCCTGTTCCCGATGTACCGCCCTGTTCAATCCATCCGATGATTTCATCCTCGAAGAAGTAGAGCTTGTTGCCCCTCTTGTGGTACGGTATGCGCTTCTCGGATGTCATGGCGTAAATGGTGGAAGCGGACTTGCCGAGCAAGGCGGCGACATCATCCAAGGCAAGCAGGCGTTTGCCTTTCTGCTGTGTGGCTTTGCCCAACGCTTCGTCCACCTTGTCCGCAAGCTGCCCCACCTTTTCAATCAGGAGGGAAACAGCCTGCGGCAGTTGTTCAAACGTGATTTTATCCATAAGCTGTAGTCTTTATTTGAGTGTAATCTGTTCGGAAGCCTTGCGCTTCAGGTCGTTCACCACATCGGCATAAACCTGTGTGGTCGCCACGTTGCTGTGCGTAAGCATCTTAGAAATGGTGTAAAGGTCGGTACCAGCGGCGAGTTGCAGGGTTGCGTAGGTATGCCGGAAGCAGTGAAAGGTTATGTGCTTCGTAATGCCTGCCGACTTTATCCAATCTTTGAGATACAAGGGGAGCAAGGCTTGTGTCATTCCCTTGAACACCTGCCCTGTGGAACGCTCGCCACAGAGGGCGAGGGCTTCATCCGATAATGGCAACACAGCTTCCGTCCTTGTCTTTTTGGTGACGATATGCATACACCAGCCACCGTCCGCCGATTTGATGATGTTCTCCCATTGCAGACGGATGATGTCGCTGATGCGCAATCCTGTAAGGCAAGAGAACAGAGCCGCCGACCTTACAACAGGTTTCTCGCAAGGCGTGTCCGCAAGCATCTTCACCTCGTCAAGTGTCAGGAACTCACGCCTTGTGTTGGCTTCCTTGGCGTGTTTCAGCCGTGGGGCGATGTTCTCCTTTATCCGCCTTTCCTCGTAGGCTTGGCGCAGGACACATTTCAGTTTGTTCAGGTTGTTGTTGGCGGTGGATGCCATCATCTTGCTTTTGTTCTGCGTTGTAAGCGAGAGCATATAGGTGAGAAATCCCTGGCAGTATTCCACGGTCAAATCATCAAAAGTGCAGCTACCGCCGCAATACTTTTCAAAGTGCTTGTAGGCTACATTCCAATTCCTGAAATTGTCATCGTCCGCCATTTTGGAGCGGAAGTATTCCAAGAAGCTCTCTTTGCCCCTGTTGCGGTCGAGAAAACCGAACTCCTCGTTGATGATGGCTTCCGTCCTCCTGCACTTGATAAGTTCCGCATTGCGGAGCATGGTCTTGTTGAACTCAGCTTCAAACTTCTCTGTCGGGTTGGCATAGATGTATATACCGAGGTATTCACGCCTTGTCAGCTTGCCCGTTTTCGGGTGCCTGATGGGTGGGTAGAAGTCAAGGTATAGTGACAACTGCCCGTTCTTGATAGGTCGTTTCCTGACCGTCACTTTCGTACAAATGTTTGTCATATCGGTTGTGTATTTAATTGGTTATAAATGGTTATTCTTCCCGTTTGGCTTTCGTGCTTGCGCTTTTCCGCTCCGCTTCCTTACGTGCCGCATCCCAGTCGGCTTTCAGGTAGTAAAGGCGGTTGCCGTGTATGCGCTTTGTCCGTACCCCGTGCGTGAGGGCGAACCTGCGGACTTGGGTCTTGCCCAGCCCGAACAGGCGCATGATGTCGAAGCACGAATACCAATGTTCCGTAAGGTTGTTGCCCAACCGCTCGTCCTCTTCCGCCATCGCCTTGTCCACTTCCGCTTTCGGGAAACATTTGGTGGAGTTGGCTTTGATGCACGGTATTGAGTACCGCATACGGAGGTTGTAAAACCGTCCGTAGGTATAATTGAACTTTTGGCATATCTCCGCCATCGTATAAAGGTCGCCGCCGACACTTTCCCTGTCCGTAAATGTGTCACGAACGGACTGCTTGTAGTTTGCCGCCGGAATGAGCCTCCGTTTGGTCGGGCTGCCCTTTGTTCCTTTCTTCCCCTCTTGTCGGGAAGTGTTGGTTTCTCCTATGTCCTGTCTTTCTTCTTCCATTTTCTTCTTTGTTTTTTTACTCTGCTTTGCGAATAGTGAAACGCTCCGCTTGCAGTAGGTTGTTTCCTTAATCATCAGAAAGAAATCCTCCTTGGTGATTAGCGTGATGTGGTATGTAATCCTGCAAGCCCGTAGCGTACCCTTGTAAATCAGGTTATACACGGTGCGGCTGCTCACTTGCAGTATGTCCGCCACCTCCCCAATGGTGAGGAACGGCTTGTTTGGCATATCCCAACCGAAGTCGGGCTGACCTGTTAATTTGTGTTCATTTTGACGGTCCATCATCGAAGAAATTAAATTGCACATTGTTGAACGCTGTTGCACGCTGCTGAAAGGAAGTCGAACCGTGCGACCCCTCTTGTGAGGTACAACTGTGGTACAAAATTACTCCAATGAGGACTAAACGCCAATAGCCAAAATTCTCGTCTGTTAAAACATATTAGTTGAAAATCAGGTTTTTATAACACTGAATTTTACAAGTGCTTGCTTTTATTTTGTCCTGTTTTTCTCCATGTGGAAGGATTTCCCGGAACCGCTCGGTCCGAGGGCAAAAAAGTTCGAGTTGTCCGTCAGCTTCTGTCTGCCTTCCTTGCCGGTGATGTCGATGGCGACAGGCACTCCCTGGCGGTCAGTGTAATAGACTTTCACCGGGGTGTCTTCGCTGTGCTGCACACGTTCCTTGTACATCAGGCACATCGCCGCATCGGAAAGGGTCAGGAAACGGTCGTATTCCTCATTGAGCGTGTAGCAGTTGCCCGGGAACGAGCCGACGAACAGCTCCAGCTGGTTGTAGGCTCGTTTGGAGATATGGATTCCCATTCTACCGAAAGCATTCTCCAGATGATTCGTACACTTCTGCAGGTCCGTATCGCCGGACACGGCCACTATAAGGTTGAAATGGCTGTACACGAGCTGCTTGCTCTCGCGGGCAATCACCTCCTGTACACGTTTTATGTCTTCGACCGCTGCCTGGTTGCTCGGGTTGGGAATGCTCGCGTGCCGGTTCTTCTTCTTGTCCAGCAGCGATAGTTCACGCTTCTGGTTGGGAAGGAAGATGACCTGGTTATAGACCACTGTATCGGCATTCGGAATGCTGTCAATGGCCGAGACAAGATCCACGGGCATTTCCGTGTTGTTCACTTCTATATTGGTATAGGGTCTGATCATCGAAGGCAGCGAGATGCAGTCCACGTCCACGAGACTGTACACCTTGCAGCGCTTGTCACCCATCGAGACGCTCTCGTCGTCCGACTTGAAGTTCGTCATCGAGATGATACGGTCCTTGAAGTTCATGGCGAAATACCGGTCCACGTAATCGCTTGCCTCGGATTTGTTCAGGAAACGCGCCTGCACTCCGCTGTCCCGCAACTGGTCCTGTACCTTCCGGATCTTGACAAGGAAATCACGCCATTTCTTGTTGTCGAACGAGAAAAGGCGGCTTTTCCTGGCTTCCTGCGTGATGGTCAGGTAACACATGCTGTCCGTGTACGCCCTTCCCTTGAAATACCGGAAATACGATTCAGAAAGGAACTCCTGCTTCCCGGTATCCTCGTTGACAAAACGCTTCCTCACGAAGATGTCCTGCTTGTGAATGGCATAACCTTCTCCCAAGGTCAGGGCAAGGGCGGAGAACAGATGCGTGAAATCGTAGTAGCTGTCTATGTTCGCCGAATACTTCTGTACCGGATTCTCGATCTTCAGCACGGCGGAGTATTCGCCCGTCTTGGTGTACAGGACACCCACGCCTTCCGTGTCTTCCACCGAGAAATAGATGTCCTGGAAGATACGCTTGCGCTTGCCTCCGGTACCGAACGCATGGACGGATATGGCCATACCCGCGCATAAGGCAACGAAAATCAGGATAATGTATAGGGTCATTTCAATATACGTTCAATTAAATAGGGGTAGGCCCGTATCTCATACGAACCTACCCGCGTTCAACATTCAATATAGCCACACATTGCTGTGATGGTTTAATTTTGTCAGACCTTACGCGAGTAGGCATAGACGAACACGCCTCGGTCCGTTCTCTTGCTGTGCAGACCTTTCCGCTGCTTGAAGATGATTAGCACGATGCCCACCGACAGAATGACTGTCAGCGCGGCCAGTCCGGCCACGAATCCGGCAAGGCAGTAAGCAGCTATGAAGCCCGCGATGGCTCCGCCTGCCGTTCCTGCCGCCCAATAGATGTAGCGGCCCTGCAATCCCATCACTTCAAGAGGACGTTGCAGCCCCTTGAACAGCGGATAGTCCGGATAACGTGTTTCCTTGCTTTTCATCCCTCGGTACTTTTATGCGTCAATGCCGAAAAACAAAGGAAGAGCCTGTGCTGCTGCAATCAGGAAAAGACATGCACCAACCACCATCATGATCTTCTTCTTGAGAATCTGCTTCCGAATTGTAAAGTGCTGAATATCAACACTCCCAAAAAGCAAAAAGTACCAAAAGAAACAAACTGGAAACAAAAATTTCAAAAACCCCAAAATGAAAACATCTGTTTAACATATCTTAACACGGAAATGAACGGAAATTTTCATTTTCTATCATTTTGTGCTGCGTTCCTGAAGGTGCAAAATCAGGTATTGTGAACCTTATTGTCGTTTCAGCAATCAGGTTGAAAAAATGGCTTTAGTTGGAAAAATGTGCACGAAAAGTGGGCTTTTCAGGTAGCATTTTATAGTATTTTCTGCGAAAATACAGTTGTATGTTTAACTTTCTACGTATAAGTCTCTTTAGTCTCACGGAATTTTATTAACTTTGCACCAAAGTTTATTTTTATTGACTAATATGGCTAAGTTAAATCGTATAAAAGCTGTTCTTGCCGAGCAAGAGAAAACAAGCAAATGGTTGGCAGAGCAAGTGGGGAAGTCTGCGTGCACTGTTAGTAAATGGTGCGGAAATACAGTACAACCAGACCTAAAAACACTGGCTTTGATTGCCAAGTGTCTTAATGTGAAAGTTGCAGATTTGATTAAGGAGCCTAACGAAGAATTATGATCTACGGCAAAGAAAATCATATCCTGTCAACAAAGGATGTTGAAACATTTTTCCATCACCTGGTTTATGAACGCAAGGTGAATTTCCATCCTGATGATATGTTCGAGGATTATGTGTCATGCGAGGGCGGCATCAATACTTTTACGATTGATGAATGTGCTATTTACAATCGCTTGATGGACGAATGTTTCAGAGTATGTGATAATGAAGGAGTTGATATTTACTCCATCGGATTGAAGGAGCTTCAAACGGCTCTTGGTATAAATGTAGCATAAAATGGCAAAGAAAAAATACAAGGTGTTAGACCTATTTTGTGGTTGCGGAGGCATAAGCGAGGGCTATGCTCTTGCAGGCTTTGATATTGCAGGTGGCATTGATTTCAATGAATATGCAACCATTACCTTCCAACATAATTTCAAGAAGGCAAAAGTTCACAACATAGACATCACAACCTTCCCAGATAGTCAAATCGAAGAAGAGTATGGTGATGTTGATGTAATTGTTGGTGGACCTCCATGCCAAGGTTTTTCGTCAGCTAATCGTTGGCAGAAGGAGATGGAGGATCCACGAAACAAGTTGTTCTTTGAATATATTCGATTTGTTCAAAAGATACATCCTAAAGTAATCATGATCGAAAATGTAAGAGGACTTCTTACAAGAGATAATGGTTACGCTATTGAGCGTATCAAGGAGATATTAGGTGCTGAAGAGTATAACATAACTTATCAGGTACTCGATGCGTCCGAATACGGTGTCCCTCAAAATAGAAAGAGAGCAATTATTGTAGGAGTTCGTAAAGACTACAAAGATATTAAATTCGACTTCAGCAAAATAGAAAAGCAAGAAAAGACAACTGTAGAAGATGCAATTGGGGAATTGTATTGCTTTGAACAAAGTCCAGACGGAGTTAAGCAAATATCTACACCTGCAGATACACCACTGCGAAAATTCTTAAGAACAAAGGATAATTCTATTCTTGATCAAGATATTGTCTATCCTGCACAAAAGGTTCAAGACCGCATAAAGCATGTCCCACAGGGAGGTAATTGGCAAAATGTGCCAGCAGAATTGTGGCCGACTAATCGTCAAAACCGACATTCTTCTGCATACAAGAGACTTGATCCCAGAACTCAATCTTGTACTATTGATACAGGAAATGCACATAGCAATTATTTTCACCCACTGTTTCATAGAATCCCAACTATCAGAGAGTCTGCAAGACTACAATCTTTCCCTGATAGCTTTGAGTTTCAAGGACAAAGCGCAGAGATTCTTCGATAATGGTCGTAGAAATCGGAGTTTCTTCGATTGTTCTTCGACTTCTTACAGCAAACAAGGGGGTTCTTTCTGAAGGATTCGTTATATTTGCACCGATAAATTGCAATTTTATGGTCACTTATTTTGATGCATGTGAGATTCTTGAAATGCTGTCTGAAGCATCTGTAAAGGTGTTTCTGGACGGCGGTTGGGGTGTCGATGCACTTATAGGCAGAGAAACAAGAATACATAACGACATCGATCTGTTCGTAGAGAAGAAAGACTATGGTAAGGCCATATCCGTGATTACCTGGAAGGGATACAGAGAAGTTGTAATGGACTATACGACCGATAGCCATACTGTCTGGAAAGATGACAACGGAAGAATAATCGATCTGCATTGTTTCGAATATGTCGAAGATGGAATTCTATATGACGGATACACTTTCCCAAGCGAAACTTTCTCAGGTAAAGGAAATATCGGGAATATTGAGGTAACATGCATAAACCCGGAGGCACAGGTACAGTTCCATCTTGGATATGAATACGATGAAAATGATGTCCACGACGTCCTGTTATTATGCAGAACTTTCAATCTTGAGATACCGGAGCAATATAAAACTCACATCTGATTCAATATGCTATGATTACTGATAGTTATGATATTGAAACTGAACCAATGATCAATCTGTTTGATTTCTACGGCAGACGTGGAGATTTTGCAGATATATGCCTGATAATATTCTCGAAGGAGATTCATCGGCATTTACTTGATTCCTACGAATCTGAAATTATTGCAACTATGCCGGCTTGCAATGGCGATACGCATATCTATAAAACAACTTATAAAGGAGTTACGATAACTTTCTACCTGTCAGGAATAGGTTCAGCAGTAGCATCCTCTCAATGTCATCTTGCAAGCTGGCTAACTGGAGCATCAAAGTTCATTATGTTCGGTTCCTGTGGCAGTCTTGACCGTACAACCACACAAGGTAGATTTATCATACCGACACAAAGTTACAGAGGGGACGGGTGTTCATATTATTTTGCAGCACCATCCGACTATATTGATATAGCCGCAAGCAAGGAACTTTCCATAATTTTCGACAAATTATCTGTACCATATATTACAGGTAAAATATGGACGACAGATTCGATGATCAGAGAAACAAAAGGACTTGTACGCAAACGTATGGAAGAAGGGTGCATCGCTGTAGAAATGGAATTGGCTGGAGTTCAATCTGTGTGCGACTTCTACAATTTGAAGTTGTATGCTTTTTTTGAAACAGGTGACATTTTGGATACAAATGGATATGAAGCCAAAGGCTTGAACAATGCCAACCATAGTTTAAACAAACTTTATATTGCTTTAGAAACGGCAACCTACATCTGAAGTATATCAGAATTGTAAATTCCCATTTAGCGGACTATATAAAAAGTATTCCATAACCATCTATACGTGGTTTACGGAATGCTTACTTTATAACAATTAGGTTTACACTCGTTTATTTTGACGGTGCAAAGTTACTCATGCTATCTGGCTCCCACAACGGGCAATAGTGCACATTTTCAAGAAAATGACGTTTTCAAGAAAAAAAATATCCCTACAAACTTAGACTATGCCAAGTTTCGTAGGGATTTTGGAGGGTATAAACATTAGATTACTTCGTCCAGTGGTAGTGACTGTCGAGCATCAGGAAGATAGCCAAGCCGAAAATAACGAGTCCAAGGACAAAGAAGAACCAGAAGAAATACTGCACATAGTGTCCGAGGTAGGTTCCGTCGTACTCCTTGTACCTTTCCTGAACCCTTCTACGTTCTTCATAAAACATTTGATTGACCTCACGGATATGCTTCTGCATCTGAGTGGTCATCCATTCATGTTGTTTGTCGAACATGTCCTGAATCTTCTTCCAGTCAACATCATCGACTCTGACTGAAACCTTCAACTTGGTTGGGGCATCCTTCAGAACATTGTCAATGTGGGTATTGATGGTGTCAACCTTACCACTGATAGTGTCAACGGCATTGCCAAGAGCAGTCTGAGCTGAATTGTACTTACGGATGGCAGACTCCAGTTGAAGAGTTGCATTGATCCAAGTGTTGGTCGCTTTGTCAATGTTCTCACTCAACTGCCTGAGTTCAGGCGCACGACTGACAACAGCATCCTCGGCATCATGCTCTTCAATCTCTTCCTGGACTTCGTTCATCATGTCATCGAAGTCAGGCTTCTGCTCGTCATCTTCGATGAGTTCTTCTACATGTTTTGTTCTTCTCATTGATATGTAGGATTTGTCTAACGGTGGAATGAACGTCTTTTCTGCGGTGGCTTGCACATGGCATGAGCCATCTGGAGGCAACGGCGAGCCCGCTCACGCTCGTCTTCGTCATCATCCTTACCCCAACCAGAGGAAGGAGCAGAACCACCACCGCCACAAGATTCGGACACGGTTGTTGCTGCATCAATCATATCAAGGAAGAGAAGCATACCTACATGAGAAATGTCCTCTCTTGATGCAGTCATATCAGAATCAGGAACCTGAACCTCATTGAGGAAGATGTCCTTGACCGTGTTCGGAATATAGATTCTCTTCATTTCACCGCCAACATTGACATTGAAGGCAGTCTTGGTAGCAACTGGCAATGGCTTAGAATTGGACTGGGTAGGTTTCGTTGTCTGAGCAACAGGGCGAGCAGGGCGAGCCGGTGAAACGGAAGGTGAAGCAGGTCGCATCTTGACCTGAGTAGGCTTAGGATGCATCTTCTTCCATGTGGCTTCAAGCTGTGATACCATGAACTTTCGACCGATGGCAGAAGCCTTGAACACTGAGGCATTCTTGCCGATGGTGTAGCCCACAAGTTTGCAGTTAGTAGTGTCATACCTTGGATTGACCTCATAGCCTCTCATGCGAAGCATATCAAAGTAACGGTCAATGTCGAAACTATCCATCTTCTGAAGGGTATATTCGCAAAACTCCGCTATATCTTGTTGGCGCATTTCACGAACCTCCTGAGGTTGCTCCCAACCATGCCTTGCGTTGATAATTTCCGCAGCCCTTATTGCTCTGATGTGAACATCGTGAACATCGTTGGTCTTGCCGTCATTATCCACACGGCAACAGTCAAGATGCAGGTGAAGGGTTCCAGACTTGGAATCCCGATGCAAGGCAGCAACACTCATAGAATTGCGGAAATTGGTCTTGACCTTCTCCTTAAAGCCTTTGGGTAAAAGTCCGACTGAATCCAAAGCTTCCAATCCTTCATCAGCGAGGTTTGCCCAGTCATCCAAGGTATAGTTCTCTGACTCTTCCTTGGATGGGGAGAGTACAAACGTGGTCATGAAGCGTTCCAACTTTCGCCCAACAGTCCTGTCCTGTTGATGCAACTGGCAGTGATGCTTCATCCGATACCAGATTTCGGTGGCATCGAGATAGTCAGGCATGTGGTTCACCTTGACCACGGTTGCATCCTCCTTCTCCATTGCGTACCTTGCGGCATTGCCGCCATAGGCTACTGGTCTTGCGAGTATAATCATTCGTCTTCTTGAACTTTGGTCAGTACAGGAGAAGTAAGGTTGTCTTCAATGCTATACCAGTGTTTGATGAGTCGTTCAACGGCTTCAATCCACCACTTCATGAACTTTGGAGATCTGAACATCTTCTGCTTTTCCTCGGGTGAAGCATCGTGCAACTTACTGCGGACTTTTATCAAGTCGGTACGTGCCTCAGTCAGAGAGTTCAGGGCTTTGCTTTCCTCTGGAGTGAGTCGCTGACGTGGGTGATGCTTCTTGCCAGTCTCAACGAGATACTTGCCTATGCTCATACCACATTCCTTAGCGAGTTTTTTCAGTTCCTTCCAGTCCTTATCGGTACAGCGGAAGGAATGCACCCTTGTGGGTGTCTTCTTGATAATCTTCTTTTTCTTAGCCATATCTTTGAATATGATTAAAGGGATGAATATAAATCAGTTAAAAAGAAGGACATAGGTCTGCGAGCCTGCGAGTAGCCCGAGAAACTTTTAGGACTGCATAAATTTGGTCACAAATAATGTAGTACAAAAGGATTTCTCGAAAAGTACCTCTTAAAAATCGGTCCTTTTACCTGCTAAGTTCCCGTCAGGGCTTAGAAGGTCGTTTCGGCTTGCCGTGTCGTCCTGTATCGGTAAACGTCCTTTGGGATGGTTTGGCGGTGCAGGTCGCATTCCTGAGTCCTCAGACGGCTATTTGTTGCCGTTCTGGTGGTAGTAGCCGTTAGGCTTCTGATAGCCGTTGTTAGGCTGTCTTTGGTTGCCGTTAGGCTGCTGTGGCTGCTGTCCTCCCTGCTGAGAAGGAGTCTGCTCATGCTGCTTCCCTTCATTCTGCTTGCCATCGGCTTCACCTTGGGGCGAAGGGCTGTCAGCAGACTGAGGGGAATTGTTTTCAGGAGGTGATGGTGACTTGTTGCCATCTGCTCCAGACTTACCCACATTGCCACTATCATTAGATTGTGGTGATTGGTGCGACACATTGCCAGTTGTCTGAGGATTGTTGCCCTCGGCAGAGTCCTTGGATTTGTCATCGGCAGAAGCGGAACCTTCCTTGTCCTTCTTCTTGTCATCAGGATCCTCAGTGATGATGACCTTGGAGGCAGGAACTTCCGCATGGATGATTGCCGTGCTGTCGTTGTTGCGCTTTAGGGCAAAGGCATTCGACACGAACTTGGCATCAACGTACCAGCCTGAGAGACAATGAAGGGTGTAGATGCGGTTATCTTCCACTTCCTGAGAAGAGAAAATGCCCACAGCCTCCATAGCATCCAACAGCTTTGGAACCGTCTTGCGGTCTTTGTCCCAGAGTTTGGCAAGTTGGGTGTTGTCAACCATAACCTGACCTGCCAAGATTTCTACCTGCTTGGTCTTGCTGATTTGCACAAGTTTTGGAACTGGCTCGGCAAGATCCACAAGCGACATGAAGCATTCCATACGGTCAATCTTGTACTTCTTGCTTCGAAGATGCTTCAACTGCTCATCTGAGAAAGTGAAGCAACGATGTAACTTTTTATCGTCCATAGTCTATGATATTTGAAAAATGTAACCGAATAAAGGGAAAAGGAATTTGCCATCAAAAAGAAGAGAATCACTGGATAAGTTCAACCAGGGATTTCTTCATGTCATCATCAATGACTCGGTATCGGGCAAAAGCAACGCTGCCTTTGGCATGACCAGACATAGAAGCAACCAAATCAGGGTCTTTGACCATGCGGTAAAGATTACCGATAAAAGTCCTTCGTGCAAGATGAGATGTAGCCACATCTGAGATTGGCTTCTTCTCTTCAAGCCGTGTCTTAGGGTTAATCACAGTGACAACACGATTTACCTTGGCACGCTTCAAGATTCTACGGATAGCATCGTTGAACTTGAAGTTATAATGCTTGGGGAAGATTGGTTCATCATCACCATGGTCATGGCCATCAAGGATAGCCATAGCCTTGGGGATAAGAGGAACCCTTACAACGTCACCAGACTTGCCCTTGGTCTTGATGGGGATATATTCCAGAACACCGTCAATAATGTTCTTGGGGGTGAAGGTCACAAGATCACTATGACGGCAACCGACCATACACTGAAACACGAACATATCACGATACTCAGCAAGTTCTGCATCATCCGTGAGGTCTGCATCCAGAACTTGGTCACGCTCCTGAATGGTCAGGAGATATGGAGTGCCATAGAGAGCCTTGGGCATGTCATAGCCAAAGAAGGGGTCATTGTTTGTGACTCCCTGCTTTCGTACCCAGTTGCAGACGGTACGCAACAAGGTCATGTTAGTGACGATGGTATTCATAGATATGTCATAGTCAGAAGACAGGAAATCCGCAAACGCACGAAGATCATCGGCAGTCATGCTGTCAATGTTCATCGGGTGTTTGTGTTCATCCTCAAAGCGAGTAACCTTGTCAATCAGGCATCGGGTGTTACACTCCTGATGCTTGTTGAATTTCTTGTTCTGAAGGTATCTCTCTGCCCAGATGACAAAAGATTTGCTTACCGCCATGCCACTGCCCATGCAATAGGCATTGGGGTGGTGATAGGCAAATATCAGTCGTCTGAGCCAGTCGGAGTTTGCTCCGATATAGTATTCCCTGGTTATGATACCTGTAATCTCCTTGACCTGTGCGTCAAAGAGGTTTCTGGTATCTTCATCCACAAGATTGACACGGCTCTTGTAGCCCTGTCGGTCTTGGCTCCAGTGATTGGGATTGATCTGAAGTTCGCTTGCGCACTTGACATCAAGCCCTTTGTCACGGACACGGAAGTACACCGAAGTACGGCTGTCGAGGTCGTTCTTCGATGTATCTTTCTGACGTATGTAAGCGGTAACTCTCATTGATATGTCTATGATATGACAAAAGGGAAAGAAGAAACTATCTGCGGAAATGCAGGTGACGATGCTCGGGATAGTCCGAAGCAATGTCCTTCAGCTGCTGTTCAAGTCGCTCGTTCTGGTATGGAGTGAGCGCATGGATAGCCTTGATGCAGACACTCTGCACAAGCAGGGTTCGTCTGCCGATAGTGTTTTCTTGGTCAATGCCCTTGTTGGCATGTGAAATCTCGCACAGTTCATTGAAGGCATCCTTCATACTGTGATAGCCTGTGCCATCCTTGGCATAGGTAACGGCAAGGCTGGCTACCTGAGCCAGTTTGTCATTGTACTGCTGTTGGTTGAAATCCTGATTCATATACTCATTGATTAGTGGTTGGCAAGTTCATTAAGCTTCTGGGCTGCTGCCTCCTTGGTCTCAGCCTCGGACATGTTGCGGTTCTGACGCATCCACTTCAGAAGTTCAGCCTTCTCAAAGTAGATGAGTTTGCCGTTTGGACGGAAGAAAGGAAGCTCATGACGGTGGGTCATCTTGTAGAGACTGCTCTTTGAAATGCCCATGAAAAGGGCTGCTTCTTCAAGTGTCAATACCTCCTTGGCTGCGCTGAGAGTGTTCTCCAGAACCTCGATGCGATGCTCAAATGACTCTACCTTCAAAAGAAGAGTCTCGTTGTCAATAGTCTTATTCATAATCTTGATATTTAGTTGTTTATGTTATCCTGAACGCTTGGTTTTGAGATAGCAAGCCCCTAAAGGTAGCGGAAACCACTACCTTGAATCAGGGCACTGCTTTTGATGAAATGAAACTGGTTGTTATCCTGAATCGGCTCGTTAGCCGTTATTCGTTATCCTGTATATCTATGACCTTGCGAGGGTGCGTGTTGGTCGCTGCCGTTCGCTTGGTTCGTGGAATCTTCTTGTTCTCGGTGTGTGGCTTGCGACTCCTGAATACCGTCTTGGTATTGGAGATAGCCTTGACCTTGTCCTCAGTCAGCACGTCTGCATAGACTGCGGTTGATTTGAGCGACTTGTGACCCATGAGTTTCTTGGTGGTCTCGATGTCACCAGTAGCCGCTTGGATCAAAGTGCCAAAGGTGTGTCGGGAGGTATGGAAGGAGATTGTCTTCTGAATACCTACCTTCTTGGCTATTCGTTTGAGAGCTGCATCCACATTGGCATGGGCAGGAAGGTGGAAAACCTTGTCATCCTTCTTGGGTGGCATCCATGCTTCTGCGGTTGAGCAGATTGGGACGGCATTGAGTTCCTTGGTCTTCTTCTGGACGATTACAAGTGTGTTCGTTGCCTCGTTCCTCATGATGTTTGACCATCGCAAAGCCCTTATGTCGCTGATGCGAAGTCCTGTAAGGCAAGCAAAGCCAAATGCCAACTGGGTTTCCCTGACTCCGTTTGTCTCTTCTGATGCCATGAAGAGTTTGAGTTCATCGGGTGTAAGGTACAGCTTGTGACCAGACTTTGGCTTGGAGATAGTGTCTTCCTTCTCCAACTGATAGAAGGGGTTTGCCTTCAACCTGCCAGTCTTGACAGCCTTGTTGAATACTGCGACAATGCGTTGTTGCATGTTCCGCAAACTGGCATTACTCAATGGCTTTGCCTTGACTCTCACATACTTCTGAGGTACATAGTCATTCTTAAGCCAAAGAAAGAATGCCTTAAACCATGTCTTATCGAACTTCATCAGAGTGATGTGCGGTCTGCGCTTTGCCTTTAGGAACTCCTTCATGCGTTCCTGAAGGTATTGGGTCTGCTCGACAGTCCTTTTTGAGTATTCAGGATTGCCGTCCATCCACTCCATGTAAGTCTGGATCCAGTCAATGACTTCGGGTGAGTCATCGTTGGGAATGTCGGGTACGACCATCAAGTGACCTTTCTCGGGAATGGTCTCGGGATGAAGGATGCGCTCGGCACGAATCTCCTGCGCACGTTTCAAGGTAGCCTCGTTGCGTTCCTTTGTCTCTTGGTTAATCTCTGGGATTAGGTAGAGGGAAAGGAACTCAAACTTGCGCTTGCCATTGTCATAGATGTCAAGATACAGGCTCTTGTTGTCGTTTTCGAGGTCTTTTTGTCGAAGTGTGATGGTCATATCAATGATTGTTATAATTGGTTATACCACTGGGGTAAAACACCACCCTGGTTTATCAAAGGGGGTGCTTTCAAGTCACCTCCTTTACTTGAACATTCCATCAATGAGGTTGATGGCTTCCTCCTTCTTCTTATCTACGATTTTCGCATAGATTTCAGTGGTCTGAATGTTGGTGTGACCCATCAACTTGCTTGTGGTGAACAGGTCTGCGCCAAGTGTCAGCATCATAGTTCCGAAGGTGTGACGTGAACAGTGGAAACTGATGTGCTTCTCTACACCTGCTGCCTCTGCCCATTTGCGAAGGGCTCTGCCTATGACGGTCTGAGTAGTTGGTATATCAAAGAAGGGAGTTGTTATTCCCTTTGGTTTTGGTAACCAACGCTTTGCCTCTTCAGAGAGTGGGATGATGACAGGCTTCTCCGTCTTCTGCATTTCCATGTCAATGTACTCACCCTTTCCGTCAGGAGTCTTGAAGATGTGAATCGGTGCAAGTTTGTACATGTCACTGAGTCGCAATCCAGTGAAACAAGCAAAGATGAAGGCTTGCTTGACCTCTGGGCGGTAACTGTCGGTTGCCATGAGGGCTTTAAGTTCCTCTATGGTAAGGTATTCCTTCTTGCCATCCTTTGGCTGAATGCGCTCCTTGGCATCCAGTTCCTTCATTGGATTGTTTCGGATGATACCTTGACGGACGGCATTGTTGAGAGTAGTCGAGAACATGCCGAGGTAACGGCTTGCCGTGTTCTGACTGATAGGTCTTGGCTCAATGTACTTGCAGTGTGAGTTTGGGAAGGTGCGAAGGAACTTCACATACCCACGGCAGAAATCAGCATTGACCTCTTCAAGGGTGATGAAGGTCTGATTGGACTCTTCAAGATATTTCTCCACGGTGTGAAGCATTTCAACACGACAATGGAGGGTTGACTTCTTGGTGCTGACTCCACCTTCACAATACTTCTTGATCCATCCTGTCAAGAGTTGTGAACCCTGCTTGACGGTTTCCCAGTCTTGCACACCGTGACCATGGAGAGCCTTGATGCGCTCTGCCTTGATACGTTCTGCAACTGCCATCGTTTCCTTGTTCTGCTCCTTGCAGAGTGGATTGACCTCATGAATGATATAGAGTTTCAGATACTCATACTTCCTGACTCCCTTCCAGTAGATGTCAAGATAGATACTCTTGTTGCCATCTGCGAGGGATTTGAGACGAATCTTTATCGGCTCCTTCAGTTTGACTTGTTTCTTTGGTCTTGCCATGCTTGTATATTTTTTATTGGTAATTTACTCCCGAAAGAAGGGAAAATGAATTTTGCAGAGGGTCTGCATCGGTTGGACTTTTCGGATGCTGATATATTGTTTCCGCATCGTGATTATGTCCTTGAAAGCATGTGCAAAGATATGAAAATCAAGCCATATATGAGAAACAAATCAGAAACAAAAATCATTTTATTATATCTTTTTAAGAGTCGGTTGAGCAAGAATCGGAAAATCCAAAAATTCGCTTATTCGCTTGATATTAAGCACTTTATTTGTCACTTCCTTTCTTATCCTTTCCAACCAATTTTGGAGGACTAAGATATTTTTGACATCCTGCTCTTCGTTGTTCATGGCGATGTAAACGGAGATGGCGCCGATAATGGCGACTACACCGGCGATGGCATAGCAGAGCTTGACCATGACTGGTACATACTTGACAATTTCCTCCGCCACGGTAGAAAGTGCGGTAGTACCGGCTGAATAGTCGCCGGCCGTACTCTGGGCCATTGCCGTGGTACCAGAGAACAAAGTGAGTGCAAGCATCTTCACTTTGGTGGAAACACCTTGGATGAATCCTTTTGCCTTTTGGCACATTTGTTTTACTTTCTGAAACATACTTGATCGTTTTTGAGTTAATATTTATGTATTGGATTGTTAAACAGCCTTATATGCGATAACCGAAAAATGCCGGAAGCACGATGGAGGCCCCGATGATGAACAGGCACGCGCCAAGCAGCGATAAAAAGGATTTGACGATGCCGTCCTCTCCAGTGTTCATCTTGATGTAGATCTGGAAGGCGGACACGATGACCAGAACGGATGCGATGGAGTAGCATATATACAGGACATACAGCATCATCGTGACCACGAAGTCGTGCATCGTGGCCAGCGCATCCGCTCCCCAGCTGTAGTTCACGCTGCCGCTCTTGGCGAAAGCCGCATAGGGTACAAGAATTAACAGGCATACTATCTTTTGCTTAATCGACATGCTACAATTTGTCTTTAATTGGTTTCCAGGCCATCTCCGGACGATTTTCCAGTTTGCCCCTGGAAAGCATCGCCTTGTACATTTCATCTGCACTGAAGCCATCAGACAGGTAGGGCGTGGTTTCCTCCATCTTTTCCTCCGCCTTGGCTTTGAGACGCTCCAGTCTTTCTTCCGGGGTCTCCTTTGTCTCCGGCTTTTTGTCCGCCGGCTTCTGGTCGGTGGCAGAATCGCCGCCTGATGTTGTTTCAGTATCGTATTGCTCGTTACCGACACGGAACCCGGTTTCACTCTCGCTCACGGCAACACTCTCTTCGTCCTCAAGTGTGCCGAGGTCGAAAACTTCCTCCTCTGTCTTGCCGGTTCTCCTTTTTCCATAGAGATCCTGCATAATGATGACCGCGTAATAAATGAGGTACGCGACCGTCAGAACAATGGCAAAAATGAAATATGATCTCATATCTTTTAGTATGGATGTTGAATTTTGTATTAGTTTGATTTCACAAATAAAAAAGGAGAATTCCGAACTACGAAATAATTGTGTATTAAACGGATGTTTTCTTTGCAAGATTTATATCGATTTTGAAAATCGTACTATAAAATCGTACTATATCGCCTTAATGAACGGGAAAAATGAAGAAGTCAGGGCATAAAAAAAGCCCTCCGTTCAGGAGGGCTTCCATTGGCAGATTCGCTTTTTTTAGGTCAGCGTTTCTTGCCTCGCAAGCAATCATTCAGATCCTTGTATTCGCTATATCGGACAGCTTCGTTGCTGACCCGTTCGCCGTATAGTCCGGCTATGGTTTCCACGGTCTTTTGCCCGGCAAGGTCGTTGTCGAGATAACAATGTATATGCAGGTATCTCTGCAGGTACATCAATGCCTTTTTCAGGTTGTTTACGGAGTTCATGACAAGGTAGTCGCAAGGCTGGTCTATACAAATGGTCCAGTTGCATGACTGCTTCAATGTCAGGTAAGACAGAAAGTCCATGAACCCCTCGAACACGCAGACCCGTTCCTGTATCTCTCCGCACTGATGTCCGATCAGGGAGATGTCCTTGTTCTTGATACATCCTTTATAATAGGCGTTGCGCATTTCATATCCGCCCGAAACATTACCGAACGCGAGGGCAAAATAATGCCGGTCACGCAATTCATAATGGATTTCCTTGCAGAACATACGTCCTATGTCAGCATCTATTTTCCGGGACTGAAGGTAAGAGTATAACGCGTGATGCCGTAACGGGACGACAATCAGATTTTTCATATCCGATTCCACGGGACGGGGCGGAAGAGCCTGGAAACGGACTTTCGGCAAAGGCATATCGCTCGAATGCCGCCCGATGTATGCCAGTACCTCGCTTACACTTTCAGTCTGGTAAAGGTATTTACCCAACTCCACGAGGTCGCCTCCGGTGGCCGCCCCAAAATCATACCATTCGTTCAACCGGTCATTAACCTTGAACGACGGCGACTGCTCTTCCCTTAACGGCGAGAGATACCAGTACTGATCCGATTTAACGTATTGCGCATGGTGGCCGAGCTGCGCCAGGAAGTCCACTATGCGTACCTGTTTTGCTTCTTCTATAGTCATGGCTGTTTTCTTTCACTTGTTCACACGGAAATGGTTTAGTTTAGTTTTATTCCCTATATATATACATACTAAAGTAAACTGAAATATATATGCCCGCGCCCGGCTTCATTCTTCATCAAAAAGCCTTGCTTCCGCGGGGGTCATGTCATAGTAGAACAGCTTGTCCTGCTTGACAACAAGTTTCAGGTTGTCCGTCAGGTACTGCAGCAGTTTTATCATGACACTGCGGCCACGTTTGAAGCCTATGTTTTCATAAGAGGCGATCAGACGTTGCAGTACATTCTCAAAGCCCCTGATGGGTTTGCCGTCAAAGGCAGCGGAAAGGGCTTCCCGGTGCTGCTCGATGCTCAGCTCCGTAAAGCTTGTCCGTTGCCTGGGCTTCGGGGTGTCGCCGAACGTGTGCCCTTCGGCGATGACCGGGAGCCCGTTGTCGTCCACGGTGAACGCGAAGGGTTTGAACTCCTTTTCCCGGATATGCAGGGCATGGACTTCACTGACAGACGGATTCTCGTTGCATTTGCTGATGACCAGTACTGTTTCCGCCTTGTTGCTCATCTCCGTACCGATATGGCCTCGTACATTGTTGTCCCCTTTGTTCAGGTGCAGCACGCAATGGATATGGAGGTCGTAACGAGAGGACCATTCCATCATTTTGTTGATTACCTCCACCGATTCGCTGGTGCTGTTGATGTCCAGCATAAGGTCGCGAATACCGTCAATGATAACCAGCCCGTAACCTTTACCCTGACGTAGGGCATAGTCTATCACACTTATACGGACTGTTGGAGAATACTCCCGCAGGCAGATGAAATTAAGGTTCTCGCTGTCTGCTGTGGTAGGAAGCCCGGCCAGACGCAGAATACGTTCCAGCACCGTGTGACAATGATAGCGGCTCTGCTCGGTATCGGCATACAGGATCCGGCGTTTGCCTTCCGGCAGATGCGCCCGGTAGTTCAGCACCTGCTTTCCTGCCAGGGAAGCGGCGACGAGGGCGGAGACATTGAATGTCTTCTTGGATTTTGCCTTGCCGGTCGATGCACTGAAATTGCCGAGAGTCGCTATGGTCGAATTGTCAATCCAGATAATTTGCGGCGGGGTCTCGTATGTATCCGTCGCCTTGATTTGGGAAGCTGAAAGAATATCTGACAGACGGGTCTCTTCCAATCCCATTCCCGTCTTCTGGTCAGTTCTTCTTTCGTTTTCCATGGCGTTTCTCGTTTAATAAGGGTTGTACTGCTGCCGCCTCGTGTGCCATCCGCGTGGCATCATCGACGGCAAGTTCATGATTCTGCAGGAGCCATTCGTCCAGTTCCTCCTTGGCAAAGTAGATCATCTTGCCGCGAGGCTTGTAGTGAGGAATCTCCTTGTTGGCCGTAAGTTTATACAGCATACTTTCTGATACCCCGATGTACATGCAGGCTTCCGAAAAAGTAAAGACCTTTTTGGTCGCGTAAATGTTCTTTTCCAGCAATTCCACCCGTTCCAGAAAGCTCTCGACCGGCTCCAATTTCCGGATAATCGCTTCAAGGGCCGTGAGCCGTTCGCTCAACCTTTCCATGAATGTCAATCTGTTGGACATATTATTCGTGATTAAATTAGACAATAAGAGATGCACCTCTGTTTGTAACGCGTTGTATACAGAGGCAAAGGTAGAGTGTGAATATCTAAAAGCATTGGATGACAGTATGATACCGGTTTGGTATCATATCAGTTATCATACTTTTGCTTTTCACATGGTTGACTTCTTAGCACTTCCTTTCATTCCTTCAGTTGGCTTACAAACTTTCTGATATTGTAAGCGGTTGAAGTCATTTTGTTCCTGACCAACGAAAGCGTGGTGGATATGCTCGTTGCGGATATGAAGTGCGAGCCGTCCTTGGATTGCAGGAAACGCCCTCTTTCGAGGACTGATTGCCAGTAAGGCTGAATGAATGAATTCTCAAGAAGGGCATCGAACAGGATAGCCACACGGCGCACGCTGTTCACCCGAAGACAGAAACCTATCTTGCAGGAGAAGAGAGATTCCATGTCGTCAATAGTTACGGGAGAACAGAACAGATGATAAGTATTGGCGCAAGAAACGATACCGGCCAGTTGTTTGCGCGAAAGACTGCAGTCAAAAGAAAGAAATGAAAACTTTGCCGGATTACAATCGGAAGATGCCAGTTCCGATGTGTCATACTTCCGCTTTAGTTCCATGCACTCCTCGAAAGAGAGGCTCGGGGCGGAAAAAAGCGGTTGGATAAGGTAGGGGCAGTCGGTCAGCAGTCCCTTGACGATGTGGATGTTCATTTCGTGGCAGTTCCGGCAGACCGCGTTATCGCAGTCAATATACCGGTGACTGTTCACAAAATCCTCCACATAACGGCGATACTGTTTGCCGTGGATTTTGACCTCCTGGAGATAAACTGTTTTTGCTTCGGTAAGCTGGGCGAAAAGTTCTTCCGCCACGTCTTGTGCCGATTCAATGTGATGCGGGTGTTTGCTCCCCTCAAAAAGAGAGAAGGCCTTTGTCAGCTCTTGTCATGTCGATTTACATTTTATTGGTTTATAATAATATATCATCATAAAGGTATCGTTTTTCGATTGTATCTGCAATCGATGACGCCCTTAAAATATCTACTTGTAAATATGACATGATATGGTATATCATTGGTCACTCAAACAATCCGTTGACCAGGTTGACCGCATCATCCTTTTTCTGGTTGATGATTTTGGCGTACACCTGTGTCATTTTCACGTCAGCATGGCCGAGTAGCTTGGATGTCGTATATAAGTCTGCTCCGAGTGTCAGCATCATCGTTGCGAACGTGTGCCGCGCCGTATGGAATGTAAAACGCTTGTTTATTCCCGCCGCTTTTGCCCATGGTTTGATAAGAATATTGACCATTGCTGGGGACGGCAGGTCAAACACATGGTCATCAGGAGTTTTGTCTCCACGCGCAGGCATCCACTTCAACGCTTCTGGTGAAAGCGGTAAATAAATCGGTTCCTTGGTTTTTTGCATGGAAACCGACAGACGGTATTGTCCACGGTCAACGAATACATCTTTCCATTGCAACTTGATTATATCACTGATTCGCAGACCGCAGAAACAAGAGAACAGATAGGCACCTTTCACGGATTCATTTTTCATCGGGGTTGCGATCAATGCACGCACCTCTTCAATGGTCATGTATGACCGTTTGCTTTCAGGCAGACGGATCTTTTCCGACTTGCTGATTTTCGTGAAAGGATTGGACTTGATGATCTCGGCCCTGACAGCCGCATTCAAGGCTCCGTTCAATACCCGGTAATAAGTATGCAGTGTGTAATTCGACACTCGTTTACCTCTGGAACGGTATTCGGACTGAAGGTAGTCAAGATAATTCTGGCAGAATGTCTTGTCTATTTGATCCATCAACATACGTTCTCCCGCGTAATCCTTTAAGATGCGTATAGTGATGTCAATTTGATAACCGTCCTTTTTGCCACGCTTGGCCTGGTTCTCCTTGTAGGTATTCATCCAGTCAAGCAGGTAAACTCTCTCTTTGGTTTCTATACCGGCCTCGCCGTTGGTCAGCTCGATAATACGTTTGGACTTGATGGCATTGGCGGCATTCATAGTCGCCTGATTCTGCCGACGGGCATTGTTATCCGTTTCCGGAATGAGATACAACTTAAGATATTCGTATGTTCGTTTTCCGAAACGGTATATATCAAGATACAGACTTTGGCTTCCATCTGCCAGCTTCTTTGTCCGAAGGCGGACAGGCTCTTTTACTTTTGTAGGCTTCTTTACTCGTGGCATATCGATCCCTTCATAATTTTGTTTCTGTTGCAAAGATATGAATAAAGGTTGATATTGAGAAACAAACGAGAAACAAAATTGTACCGAAAAAGAACCAATCAACTGAAAAGAAAGAAAACAACTGAAAACATCAAGTACACTATAATCAATTGTAAATAAGCGGTTTTATTTGCACTTGTTTAGCTCTTGTTTTCATTTTAGGGCTTTACTTTATAAATCTAAAAAATCTGTAGACTTTTTTATTTATCCTTCTCCAGACACACTCTTTGAAACAGTATCATATCGTATCTTCATTACCATTCTCCACTCCTTGATTGAAACATCCAAAACAAAAACCGTCGAAAAGTTTGGTGAGGACTCTCCGACGGTTTTCATTTATCGCTTCAGCGGGATACCGGCATCATCGTATTCTCTATGGCCTATCAAACATTCGTCGGAAAATGTCTCTAAAATAGAATGCCTCAATGCCCGAAGTATGGACATACGACAGCCCATCAAGGCATTTTGAGCCTCGATACGATGCATTTGTCCGGTTGGTTGTTCTCCTTTGCAGCATTGTAAGCTTATTTATTCAATCGGCAACACGAAACTACAGATTTTATTGAGAACCAGCAAATTTATTCAGTGAAAAACCGATAGAAAGGTTATTATTGACATCCCACACAGGCCTTATCTCCGGCAGTAAAGCAAACTGCGCGGAGCCATAGTGCAAAAGTGCAAGCACAAATACATATTCGGTGTGTACTCTTGGCCCTATACCACGAAAACTCATAGCGCAACAGCCCTGATAATCAAGATTGTCTTTTCGCGCGGTAATGCTCAGATAAAATAACTCTACGTTGTTCTATAATATATATGTTCAATAAAGTCAAACTAAATCAAGGGAAAACAACTCTATTTTCCACTTTGTTCAGTAAAACGACTACATGAAATTTATAGCATTAAATTACTTGTCTTGTAGATACATCATATCATCCTTTATATAATAAAGAATATCTGCAATGGTTGCATAATTCTTATCTTCTTCCCTATTTACAAGGACATCCACAATTTCTATATTGACATTAAAGTTAAAATTTATTTGGAATGTATCTAAATTGAAATCAATGATGTCAAACAAAGTCCTTTCCCAAATATTAACTATTTTATTTCTTATATTGAAAAGATCAGCTTGCTTCAGAAAAGACAGATCGCAATTATGAAATTTTCGGTTCTCAACATCAATAAGTGATGTTGGAATAACGTCAAAACCAATTGAAGGAGTCAAGTTGTATCGCTTTAAAAAATCAGCAGAATAGCATGAAAACAGCAACAAATCTTTATTCTTAAACCAATTAATATTCGCATTTTCTTCACACACAATTGGATTAAAGTTAAAGCCATACAGCTGTCTTGACGTACCATGCCCTAAAAAAACTATTAAGTCTGATTCCTTGACACGATTCTCCAATTTTTCAAGATACTCATCATCATCAGTTGGATCACCCATTAAGCCCACTGCATGAAACTTCTCAACCAAAATATCATAAATTGGTTGTAAAAATTCCGTCGTTTGATCTTTCGGGTATATACAAAGTATCTTACTCATTCACTTCCACGAGATATGCAATAACTTGTTCCATTATTGCCGTTAACCATTTATGTCCATTTGCATTATTTTCATCATCAAGAATATCAGCTATCTCCGAGAATGTTTTACCTTTCAACTTTGGACAGCAAGAATTAAACACTCTGTCTCCATTGGTTCTTAACATTTCACAAAGCAATGCTCTAGGAGATGGTAATGTTTCCCTTTTTAAAATCTGTATTGCATCATCAATATGAGGGCCTCTCCGCCCAATCTTAAGAATTTTATAATTCATCAATTGATTAATACCCTCAATTATCTTATCTTTTGGACACTGGGTTAAATCATCTCCAAGAACTTTATCTATTATTGATTTCTGATCCGCTGAATACAAAATAACATCACATTTTTTCCTTACTTTGCGTATCACATCAATAACATCTAGACCATTATAAGCCTTTAAACCATAATCATAATCTACAAGAACAAGATCATGATATGACTTAACAGCAGAGATTATTGCTGCTTCTAACTTTGTAGGGACAAGATTTGCTTCTTCGTTTAAAAAAGCTGGATCCAACACATCAATCTGTTTATGGCTTATAATTACTTTGCCATTAAGGCTATGCTGTATTTTCTGGATATCATGACCTTGCGGCTCATCATCTATAATTAAAATCTTTTTTATATTCATATTATTTGAATGTCAACTTGAATGATGCTCCTTTTGCATTATAGAGATTATTTCCTAAAAATTCTACTGTCCCATTTAATCGCTGCTCCATTGTATAACGAATTGTATGAAGACCTATTCCAGAACCTCCTTTTTTATTCGTAACACCTTCGTCAAATAGCGAGTCTTTTGTAAATGTTGCTAAATCAACCCCATCTCCATCGTCTGAAATAACAACTTCAAAAGAATCATCTGTTTTTAAAAAATTGACGATAAGAGTAGTCGCATTATTTTTCTTACTATTGCTTATCAAATTATCCAAAACAATAGCTATATCCAATAAAGACAGTCTTTTCCATATAGGCTCATTTATGTCTCCATGAATGTTAATCTTTAATGAATCTTTAAAATTTGCCAGATATTCTTCAATATATTGTTTTAGATCGACCCGAACTTTAGTTTTCAAAGAAACAATATCAGCTTTTGTTATAAGCATGGACAATTGTTTTACTTTATTTGCAAAAAAGCCTAACTCATGGATAAGTGGTAAGATATCTTCAATTTTGGCTTTTGCTCTTATAGCAGAAGATATATTACTCAGTATACTTAATTGCTCAGTTGATGCAATGGATATAGCATGCGTAATATCTTGAATTTCTTGTGTTGTATTCCTTGTCGCTGTTAGATAGAGGTTTTTTTGCTTTTGAGCCTCCAACTCCTTTTCCTTTTCCCGCCTCTTTTCTTCTTCTGCTTTTCGTTTATACTCTTCTTCTTCCGCTTTTTTTCTCGCTTCTTGTGCCTTTCGTTCAGCATCTTCTTTCTCTTTGCGCATCTGATTGATTTGCTCTTCAAAGAGTTCTATATTAGACGCCAGTTCTGTGTCGTTTGTCTTTTCTGCAACCTTACGTATATCGTGAAAAATATTTGCTTGTATAATATCAGTTGCAGACACATCAGAGACAATATCAGCAAGTTTAGCATTGTAGTATTTTACAATTATGGTATCGTCGTTTACTAAACTTTTGATAAGCTGGAGAAAATCAACTTTACTTCCTATATTTTCAAATATAGAGTTAGTATTATCAAGGTCTTTATCTTGTTGTTGCAGTTTTTCTCTTGCTTTTTGTGCTAAATCTACATTTTGAAAATAATTATTTCTAACAAACCCCTCTCCCCAAAGCACCCCAACAACATAGCGTTCAAGGCGTTTGTGTATTTTTTTGAAGAATTCCATAAGTTCTTGTGCCGGTTTAGTCATAATCAAACCTCCATCACGACTTGACACCTCTTTGAAATCCTCAATTTTACTTGTCTCGACATCGACTCGTCCAAATAAGTCTCGCGTTCCAAGCGTACGGTTATAGCCTTGTTGTGCCCGTTGGTTTAAACCCCAGGAATCATCATTAACCTCACCATAAGGCCATACACGAAAATTATTTCTAAACAAAAAGACATTTCCATAATTTACCGGAGTTACACCCATCCTCATGCTGAAATTATATTTAGCAGCACGGTTTAAATAATAAAGATTTATGGAAACATCTTCAAGTAAAGGAAACTTACTTGGTTCCTCTATCTCGTACATGATCTCGCCACGATCAGACAATCTTGTCTGAATAATACCATTTTTTAACGTACTCTCTATTTGAGTAGTTTTAATCTTCAGCACATCGTTAATAGTATTCTCAATGATACCACTAACTATTGTGTTTTTAAGTTTTGCAATATAGGCACGTCTCTCATCCGTTAATTCATTTCCATTGGCGAGAAGCTCTTCTATCTTGTTTTTAATCTCCCTATCTTGCGCGTTAAATGCCGGTGCAAATATTTCAATCTTATATTCATTAGCCTCTGAAAAAGGATTGATCATCTTCTCTAGAGATTTGCGCAATTCTAATATTTCATCTTTACCCCAGAAACCATGTAATGCTGTAAATGAAAGAATTGTTCCATGGTGAGACTCCAAAGGGAAATCACATTTTTCTCTAGAAGAACTATGTTTTACAGCCACAGTATCAAACTCGACCTTCTGCTTTTGCTCAAATGACTGCCAATCAACCATAAGAGTTTCAACGGTATCGGACTCTTCACTCTTAGTCGTAAGTGTAACATAACGAGCTAACCGGTCGCATGAGATACGTCCGATCCCTTTTGCTCCAGCATAAACCCTCTTGAATTTGCTACGATATGAATTATCTTCAGTACCATCGCGCTTAGCCGAATAACCAACGAAGAGCCACTTGTCTTTCAATTCGTCAAGTGTCATTCCCTTACCATTATCCGCAATGATGATTTTATCATCATCAAAGGTTATCTCAACTTTAGTTGCATGGGCATCATACGAGTTCTTTACCAACTCCAATATAGCTATATTATCACTGGTAATAAGATCTCGTCCAAGTATATTCTTCAGCTCTGCGCTGACTTTAAATTTAAGTTCATCCATAACATAATTAACTGAGCATTTCTTTCAGTACCAAGCCTGCTTGTTGTGCAAAAAGAGGTGGTATAGCATTCCCTACCTGGCTATAGCGGGGAACTTCTGCTTTGCGCAACTTTCCACCTGTAGTGTATTTACTTTTAAACTCATACCAATCAGGGAACGATTGTATTCTTGCACACTCACGTACGGTCATAATACGAGGTTCACAATAATGAAGATAGTCATCAGGCATATTTGTGATGGTTGGTGCAAGAGCCTGAGAATCCAAAATTGTGATTCCTCGCTGACGTATTCCCCAATTTTCACGAGAATTCCCATCAATACGTTTACCTCGAAGCGGATATTCAGCAAGCAACCTCTCAAATATGTCTCGTTTTTCTTTCGAATGATGAGCGAAACTATGACTATTCGGTATCCTCTGCGTATTCTTTATCTCCTTACGCATTAATTTTTGATATGGAGATTGTACATCCCCATATAATCCGGAGTTAAACCCCTTACGATCAGGCGTTTCTTCTTGTCCATTTTGCTGAAGTAGATCTGAAATAGCGTCTGATATTGTACAATATTCAGATAAACGATTTCTTTTTAAGAATTGTTCTTTTTGATTATCAAGTAATTGTATAAATTTTTGGGCAGAACCCTTAACTCCATCTTTAACACCAATAAGAATGAAGCGTTTGCGTCTTTGAGGAACACCGTATTTGGAAAAATCAATAATTTGCCCCTGCACATCATAACCAAGTTCTTGAAGTCTATCTATTACCATGCGAGAATAGGGGACGGCTCCTTGATTTCTTTTCTTATCAAAAGCGTATGTGAAGCCTTTTACATTTTCAAACAAAATAAGTTTGGGTAGCACCATTCTAATAAAGTCTATGTACGAGAAAACAAGTTGGTTACGAGTATCGTCTTCCACACGTTTTCCGGCCATGGAAAATCCTTGACACGGAGGCCCCCCAGCCACAAGATCTACTTTCCCACGGAGTGCTATTAATTGCTTCGAATACTTTTTGTTCACTTCAATGATATCAAGATTGGTCTGTGGCAACCATTCTGGCCAGTCAAAATGATTCTTACCATCTATCAAATTATATTTAAGTGTCTCAAAAGCATTAGGGTTCTTCTCAATAGCGAATAGGCCGTTCCATCCCGCTTGATACAAACCTAGCGACAACCCTCCGCATCCCGCAAAAAGATCTATAACCGTATATTTTATACTTTGTTCCATTTTATAGCGCACATATATGTAAAGTTAAAACAAAAAATTAAGGAATAGGTTATTCCAATGCAAAAGACGAAAAATTTATGATTATTTATCAACCATGGATTTTATGTGAAAAATTTATCTTGTATCGAAATTTAAACAAGGAAATAAATTACACCGTTAACGTCAAATTCATAGAGTCGTTTTATAAACTTATTCTTTTTTAGATGCTCTCTCGCGCTTTTTCAAACTGAAATCCTGCAAGGCCTTTCCCATTGCGTCTTCTTTGGCAAGGAGAAGTATATCATCATCAAGATGAAGAACATAGAGAACTCTGAGATAAATGCCGACAGCAACTGTCGGTGCACCCTTTTCAATCCGGCCAACCGTAAGGGGTGAGCAGGTTGCTCTTTCGGCAACCTGAGCCATACTGAGATTCCTACGCAGTCTAGCTAGCCTTATCTGCTCACCCACAATCTGCATCTTCTGCTCTAACTTCCTTGGCAACTTGGTACCCATTGTATTTTTTGTCATAGCTCTACCTATCATATAATATACAAAGATACATCTTTTTATATATTTAATGATGTATTACAGATAAAAAATCACAAGAATATAAGATATGATATTTAAGCGATTCTACACTTTTTCAAGCGAATAAATCGAATTCGTCACACTTTTTCCAACGAATCAGACTCCATTTACACACTTTTCCATCAAAATTGAGGCTCGGAATCTACTCTTTTCCATGATATCAGCAACTTTACTTTATTTCCCGTATTCAAAAAATCTATCGCTCAAATTGCAGGCGAGCGCAATTATCAGGATTTAGTATATAAAGCCAATAATACTTTCCCTAAAATCTTCAAGGCTCAACAATAACGCGTCACAAGACTAACCGCCTGAAAAAATAGCATCAAAGAAGATTCATCATATTTTACAGTAGGGTAATAGCTTCTTTCTCTACCAGAACTAGTTCTTCTTCTCCACATGTTGCCGCATGTGGATATATGCAGTTTGAATAGCCACAAAGAAAGACAGCTATCTATCGAGCCACTTTCCATAGACATAGATATTCCGCTCAAGATAGAGCGTGTGCAGGTCATATGAGACGACCCACAGACATAACGAGCGGTCTCCACGAAGACTGAACGTCAAATCACGGAAAGCTGCTTTCGGGAAGCGAACGTTCTGCGTATAGAAGCGCCCCTTGTAACCCGCAGGTGTTGCTTCACACAGGTAAACACTAAAAGTACGGAACAACCAGCGGAGAATCCTCCGCCGGTTCTCGGGATATAGGCTCTCAACATAAAAGTGATGGTAGTAAATCATCTCCTGCTGCTGTCAACGTAAACGATACCTCCGGGCAAAATAGGCAACAACTCCCGGAATGTGCTTTTTGTAATAGGGCTGATTCTCCCGGCACCACATGGCGAGTTCCTGCTTCGTGGTAAAAGGTCGACGCCAACTGCGTCCCGACATAATACGATCCAACTCGGGAGCCAAACGCTCGACAAAATCTCCAACGGTCCAGCCTTCCCAGATGTGTTTCTGAAGGTCAATCATACCAAATCCATTTTGAAGTTTGACATATGGTCCATGGACCGGCTCCATTTAGGAAAGAAGGTGCCGGCCACGGGCCGATACACAGCGGCGGGACCAACCGGAAGTCTCTTTTCGGACGATACGACCCGGACGGGTGGAGATCGTGCGAAAAGGGACTTCGAGGTGCAGGCGCGTTGCTATCTTGGCCCGAGGTCGGCACTTGTGGAATAACCTTCTACCCCACTGTCAAACTTTTTGCTCATCCGGTCCGACCACAATCCGGGGGGTACGCCGCAATGCATTCTGCAGATTGCGCTGGTTGATCCGGTAAACGAGCATCAGCAGATCGTAGGCGCTGTACAGGAATTGCCGCCGATAGATCTTGGGGCGAATCAGCCGTTTTTGGCGGTAACGGGTCAGCGTTTCGGGGTGAATGCCAAGGACTTCGCAGGCCGCATCGGCCGTCAGGAAGAGCGGCTCGTCACTTTGACTGCACAGGTATTCAAAAAGCAGCAAACCCTTGCTCAAAAGAAAGTTCGTCCTGATGAGACGTTCGAGCTGTTCGGAGGGGACAAGCCGATAGATCCGGGGATTTTGTTTATTTTCCATGGGTAACTGATTTATTGATTCAACGATTCGAGTTTTCCGCGGCGGCGCATCTTGTGGATGAACTCCTGCACCTCGGAAAGCAGGTACATGCGCCGAGCTCCGATGTTGAAGCCGACAAGCAGCCCCTGTTCGCGGAAGCGGCGCACCTGGCGTTCGCTCTGGCGGAGCAACTGGCAGACCTCCGCAAAATCGAGGATCGGATCGCCTTCGAGCTGGCTCCGATGATCCTTCATGAAGTGTACGATCTCGAGGATCTCTTCGACCGTCCGCAGAATGCGGGACAGATCATCCGTGTGTTGATTTTCCATCTTTGTCGGGTTTAGTTTCCACGGCAAAAATGGGACAACCCCGGCACTCGTTTATCAGTGTTTGAATCAATTATATGTTTTCCCGGATCCGAAACCCGGACATCTCTTGTCCCCGGTAGTCCATCAGACAGCAGGAGCAAAACTCCATAACTTGCCGGTATCGGCAAAAATCACCATTTTGGAATTGGGAATCACCACATAACTTGCCGATAAGACAATAGCTTTTCAGGTTCGATTCTTATTGCAGTTCAGCAAGGACGCCATCTGAAGGCTCATGCTATTCAAAGAAAGTATGACGAGCGGCATTGCTTCCAACATCATCGACAGTCACAAAATGCTTTGAGATACCAACTTGACACATACGGCCTTGACTAGGGACGATACCGCGAGTCGGACGCAGGCTGCGTCCTAGAGCAAAATAATGATGCAGAGAAGGAGGTGATGACCCGATTCTATAACATCACACACTCTGCACGTAACGAAAGATTTGTAAAATGGAGATAAATTTCCTATTTTTGATATGCATCTGCTGAATGATTGATTTTTCGCTGTATTCTTACGGCGATTATGACAATGTCAGAACATTGTTCGTTTCCGGTTTTCGACTGTGTGCTTTCGATGTCGTTTGACACTTTAAGTAGAATATTCAGCAGATGCTGTTTTTATGCAAACAGAAATGCCAGACATCCCATCCGCATTCCAAGCGGTTACAACTAAAAGAGAACTCGCCGAACTCTTGGGGAGTTCCCTTAAGATGCTCGCTTATTATTTATACAAGCTACCTCCCGAACAACAATACAAAAAATACGACATTCCCAAGCGAACCGGAGGGACGCGCGAGATATATGCTCCAATCTCCGGCATTAAACAAATTCAGAAACGTTTATCGCATATTTTGCAGAACTATCAGCCTGCCAAATTTTGTGTGCATGGTTATGTCAAAGAGAGGAGTATCAAAACCAATGCTTATATCCATCGAAGAAAGCGAATTGTCATCAATCTGGATTTAAAAGATTTCTTTCCCTCCATCAACTTCGGACGAGTCCGAGGTCTATTTAAAAGTGCTCCGTTCGGATTCAATGACGAGGTAGCCACGACTTTGGCGCAAATCTGCTGTCATGACGGGAAATTGCCGCAAGGTGCACCAACCTCGCCAGTCATCTCGAACTACATTTGCCGCAGACTGGATAATGAGCTGATTGCCTTTGCCCGCAAACACAAAATAAATTACAGCCGATATGCGGATGATATTACCTTCTCAACCAATCTACAGTTTCTTCCGACGGCCGTAGGTCATATCAAAGAGCATAAAATCGTCTTGTCCAACACATTGCAAAAGATCTTTCAGGACAATGGATTCACCATCAACGAGGAAAAGACAAGATATGCTCTGCGAACAAACAGACAGGAAGTTACCGGACTGATTGTCAATGCCGGAATCAACGTTCCTCGAAAATATATCATGCGCATCCGGGCCATGTTGCATGCCTGGGAAAAATATGGTCTTGAAGCGGCTGCGACAGAGCACTTTGAGAAGTTCAACTACAAGCACAAACATCCCGATTACCCAGAAATAGCATTCAAGAACGAATTGACCGGTATGTTAAATTACGTCGGGCAAATGAAGGGAATAGGCAATCGGGTGTATATCGCACTCTACTACCGAATCAAGAGACTCGACTCGAATATCAAGCTATCGATTCCTGAATATATTCCCGCCCCGGAAGGTACTGCTGTCGTGTTTTGTGAAGGCAAGACAGACCCCCTTCACCTGGAAGCTGCACTATCCTGGTTCCATCAACAGGGAGAATTCTCCGATCTGGATCTACATTTCTCTAAATGGAGATCCGATTTGGATATCAACAATGAAGCCTTACTGCAGATGTGCCAGACACGGCCACAAGCCAAAAGGGACAATCGAATCGAAATCTATCTGTTCGACAGAGATGTTCCTAGATATATTCAGAAAGCAGCTGAAAAAGATAAATCTTACAAATATTGGGAAGCAAATGTCTATTCAGCGCTCCTTCCTGTTCCGGAACACCGTGATTTCAACGAAATATGCATAGAACATTTTTATCCGGACGAAGATTTGTTGAAAGAAGACAAGAATGGACGCAGGTTATATACGACCAGAGAGTTTGATCCGGAATCGGGGTGTCATCTCAAGCTTAAAGAGGTATATTATGCAGGCTCGCGAGCTCAGTTAAGGTGCAAATACCCGAAGATTCTGGATAGCAATGTGAGAAAAACCGGATCCGATGAAAACATTGCCTTATCCAAAAATAATTTTGCAAAAAATATTTTCCACAAAACTGGATCTTTCAAAGAGGTCTCTTTCACCTACTTCAGAGTCATTTTTGAACTATTCGAGGAGATAATTGCGCAAGCAAAATAAAGGGGTCTGTAATCTCTTATGCAGATAACGTACAAGTTTTATCTCCATACACCCTATTGACCACAGTCCTTCAAAAGCAGGATGAGTATTACGGCACATGCTACCCCGTGACACCACCCACATCTCGTTGAACACGGTATCATGCGACACTAAACCGCAACGCATCCGAGGTATTACTCACCCTCCGTACCACATGGTCTTCAATCAATGATCTCAATATAGGCACTTGTATTGAACGACGAATGCTCATTACCAAAAACATATCCCAATTGATTGCTGACACATCGTGTATTCCCTATTACTTTGTCTATGTTACGGTGAGAGTGTCCATAAATCCAGTACTCGATTGGGCTTGCGGCAATGTAGTTTCCCAATTCTACCGCAAATGCACCATTTAACGGACTACCCTTGAATTCCGGAGCCACCAATTCGAACGATGGAACATGATGGGAAACGACAACAATGTGCTTTGCCTTACTTCGATTCACTTGCTGCTCCAGAAAACGGAAACACCGATCATGCTCTTCATTGAATCTGACCCAATCCAAAGGCTCACAAGCCCAACGTATCCGGCGAAAATCGCTAATGACGGATTCTGTTCGGAAGGCATCCTGCAATCCGATACGCCCCCACAACGTCGTTGCGATTAACTCCGTTTCATCGTTTAACGGGATTACGGAATTGTAACAACACAATATGTTCTCTCGTATTTGCAAAGACCACCCGTCATAGAGTTTGCTAATATCAAACTGCTTGTAAAATTCATGATTCCCAGGAATAACAATTACTTGTCTGTAGTTTTCCGATGCCCAGTCCCAGAAAGGATGCCTCGAATAATTATCATCCCCAATATACCCGATGTCTCCGGCAAGCACAAGAACCTCTGCGGAAACAGTCAATGGATGATGCTTCAGGAAATTGCTATTTTCCTTGAATTCCAAATGGAGGTCGGAAGCGTATTGTATTTTCATGATAAAGCGAATATGCGTCTCATTTCCAGCAATACTTGCTCGATGAAGGCAGCATCTCTTTGTATGCTGGCCTGTAACGGTTGATTAGGCATCAATGATTCCATCTTCGTCACAAAGGCAACTGCGTCTCTCTTCATCTTTTCGGACAATTCTATCGGCTCTGCAATATAACCGCTTGCCATTAGCTTGAAAACATCGGACATATGTTTTCGAATATCACTGCTATGTGCAGGCGGTTCCTGTTCGGAAAGATTCAGGTATGCCTTCATCTTCAGACATATCAGACCTACTGTATCAACAACATGCAGTTCCTCTTCCATCGTACTGTGGGCCAATGCAAACTGATAAAACTCTTCATCCATCAGGATTGCAGACAGACTCGACACATCTTCACCGACAGGAATCGGGGTCAGATGACAACCAGCGGGAACAGTCAGCACTTCCGGCTGTTTGGACAGAAGTTCTATCTGATAAGGGAACTCTTCGTTCCGAGGTCTATAAAACCGAAACAATTCAGGCCCGGGCTCTTTCCCCTCACCTCGTTTTTTCTCTCTCTGTTCATAATCCCCATCATGGATAAAACTCCAAAATCGACGGCCAAATTCAGGTGTCATCCGTTCCACAACAAGAATCATGTCTATATCTTTCGTGGCTCGTGG
>OIDD01000206.1_pt1 | contig 35459 bp, 26 predicted proteins | sample 1606751 | NCBI WGS metagenome assembly OIDD01 (sample SAMEA3882544, study PRJEB24775) | human gut metagenome | biome: human-associated habitat; feature: intestine environment; material: feces | place: Netherlands | collected 2009/2010
CGACACCAGCGCACACGGGCAGTCGTGGGATAACGAAGTTATCAACAAACGACAATTCGAGGACGGTCTGCGGCAGGTTGAAGCGCAACTTTCCGATGAGGAACTGGACGAGCTGCCTATCTCTGCCGTGATGGACGGAAAAGTGCAGACCTTCCCGGATGCCGCTGCCTTGGATGAAGCCCTGAATGCTGAACCTGCGCCGGAGCCTGCCGGAAACTTCCGCATCACGGACGACCATCTGGGCGAGGGCGGCGCAAAGCAGAAATATGCCCGGAATATCGAAGCCATCCGCACTTTGTTCAAGCTGGAACAGGAGCACCGGGGTGCCACCGCCGAGGAGCAGCAGGTGCTTTCGCAGTATGTAGGCTGGGGCGGTCTGTCAGATGCCTTTGACCCCAGCAAGGACAACTGGGCAAAGGAATATGCGGAACTGAAAAATCTGCTTTCCGAGGACGAGTACACTGCCGCCCGTTCCAGCACTCTGAATGCCCACTATACCTCCCCGGTGGTGATTCGCTCAATTTATGAGGCAGTCGAAAAGATGGGCTTTAAGTCCGGCAACATCTTGGAGCCGTCCATGGGCGTCGGCAACTTTTTCGGGATGCTGCCGGACACCATGGCAGATAGCCGACTGTACGGTGTGGAACTGGACAGCATCACCGGGCGTATTGCGAAAAAACTGTACCCACAGGCAGACATTACTGTTGCCGGATTTGAAACCACCGACCGCCGGGATTTCTATGATTTGGCAATCGGCAATGTGCCTTTCGGTCAGTATAAGGTCAACGACAAGGCGTATAACAAATTGGGTTTCAACATCCACAATTATTTCTTTGCAAAAGCCATCGACCAAGTGCGTCCGGGCGGTGTTATAGCTTTTGTCACCAGCCGCTACACCATGGACAGCAAGGACAGCACCGCCCGCAAGCACATGGCAGAGTGTGCCGACTTGCTGGGCGCGATCCGTCTGCCGAATAATGCGTTCAAGGCGAATGCTGGCACCGAAGTGGTTTCGGATATTATCTTCCTGCAAAAGCGTGACCGCCCCATCGACCATGAGCCGGACTGGGTGCAGCTTGGCAAGACCGAGGATGGCTTTGCTATCAACCAGTATTTCGTAGACCACCCGGAGATGGTGCTGGGCGAGCTGACCACCGAAAGCACCCCATACGGACACGATCTGACCGTTGCGCCCATTGAGGGCGCAGTGCTGGCCGACCAGCTTGCCGAAGCGGTACAGCATATTGAGGGCCAGTATGTTGAAGTCGAGGTGGAAACACCAGATGTTGCGGATGCAGAAGTCGAGCGCAAGACGCTCCCCGCTGACCCGGATGTAAAGAATTTCTCCTATGCCGTGGTGGACGGTGAGGTGTACTACCGAGAAAATTCGATTATGACGCAGGTGGAGTTGTCCGATAATGCCAAAGCCCGTGTCACCGGCATGGTGGAACTGCGGCAGATCGTCAACCAGCTGATTCAGGAGCAGCTGGACGATTACCCGGATGAGGACATTAAGGCAACCCAAGCAAAGCTGAACACAGCTTATGACGCTTTTACTGCAAAATACGGTCTGCTCAACGACCGCAAAAATGGGCGTTTGTTTGAGGATGATTCTTCCTACTATCTGCTCTGCTCTTTGGAAAATCTCGATGAGAATAAACAGCTCAAAAGCAAGGCGGATATGTTCACCAAGCGAACGATTCGCCCAGAGCACACGATCACCAGCGTGGACACCCCCAGCGAAGCACTGGCAGTATCCATTGGAGAACATGGCCGTGTTGATCTGCCCTATATGGCGGAACTTCTCGGCTCTCCCGGCGATTATGAGCGTATTACCACAGAGCTGCAAGGCGTGATTTTCAAAGACCCTTCTGCGGATGCAGATGAGCCGGAAGCAGGCTGGCAGACTGCGGACGAGTATCTTTCCGGCAATGTGCGGAATAAACTGCGCATGGCTCAGCTTGCCGCTGAAAGCCACCCGGAGTTCAAGATCAATGTGGAGGCTTTGACCAAAGCGCAGCCGAAGGACCTTGAAGCATCAGAAATCGACATCCGACTGGGTGCCACATGGCTGAATCCCGCCATTGTGCAGCAGTTTATGATGGAGACTTTTCAGCCGCCCTACCGCATCCGCTATAACAACCTGATCCAAGTCCGCTACTCTCCATTTACGTCCGAATGGCGCATCGGCAACAAATCTGCCGCCGGAATGTATGATATCATGTCCACCGAAACCTACGGCACCCACCGGGCCAACGCCTACAAGATTTTGGAGGACACCTTGAATTTGCGGGACTGCCGCATTTATGATACCATTGAGGAGGATGGTAAAGAGCGGCGTGTCCTGAACCAGAAGGAGACGATGCTTGCCCAGCAGAAGCAGCAGGCCATCAAGGATACCTTTGCAGGCTGGGTTTGGCAAGACCCGCAGCGGCGGAATCTGCTGGTGAAGCAGTATAACGAGTTGTTCAATAGTACCCGGCCCCGCGAGTATGACGGAAGCCATATCCATTTTGTCGGTATGAATCCGGAGATCAATCTGCGGGAACATCAGCGCAATGCAGTTGCTCATGTGCTTTATGGTGGGAACACCCTGCTCGCCCACGAGGTGGGTGCCGGCAAAAGTTTTGAGATGGCAGCTTCGGCAATGGAATCTAAGCGTTTGGGCCTGTGTCAGAAAAGCCTGTTCGTGGTACCCAACCATCTGACCGAGCAGTGGGCCAGCGAGTTCCTGCGGCTATACCCCAATGCAAAGCTGCTCGTTACCAGCAAGAAAGACTTTGAACCCGCCAATCGAAAGCGTTTTTGCGCCCGCATCGCAACCGGCGACTACGATGCCGTCATTATCGGCCACTCGCAGTTTGAGAAAATCCCTCTTTCTGCGGAACGGCAGGCACGGATCATCGAAGATCAGATCGAGGAAATCGAAAAAGCCATTGCAGAGGCCAAGGAACAGTCCGGTGAGCATTTTACCGTGAAACAGATGGAAAAGACACGGAAAACATTGGAGGTGAAACTGAAAAAGCTACAGTCCACCGATCGCAAGGATGATGTGGTCACATTTGAACAATTAGGCGTAGATAGGTTATTTGTGGACGAGAGCCAGAACTACAAGAACCTATATCTTTACACCAAGATGCGCAATGTTGCTGGCCTTTCTACCTCCGAAGCACAGAAGTCCAGCGATATGTTCGGCAAGTGTCGTTATCTGGATGAAGTGACTGGCGGGCGCGGCGTGATTTTCGCAACGGGAACGCCCATCAGCAACTCCATGACGGAAATGTACACCCTGATGCGCTATTTGCAGTACAGCACTCTCCAGCAGAAACAACTGACCCACTTTGATGCATGGGCTTCTACGTTTGGCGAGACCACCACGGCCATTGAGCTTGCGCCGGAAGGAACCGGCTACCGTGCGCGCACACGTTTTGCCAAGTTCTTTAACCTGCCGGAGCTGATGAATATGTTCAAGGAGGCAGCGGACATCAAGACTTCCGACCAGTTGCATCTGCCTGTTCCGGAAGCCAAGTTTGAAACTGTCGTGGTCAAACCCTCGGAAATCCAGCAGGACATGGTGAAATCCCTGAGCGAACGTGCTGCTGAGGTGCATAGCGGTGCGGTTGACCCCTCGGTGGACAATATGCTGAAGATCACCTCGGACGGACGTAAAATCGGCCTTGACCAGCGGCTGATGAATCCGCTCACCCCGGATGACCCGGACAGCAAGCTGAATGCCTGCGTCGACAATGTTCTGCGTATCTGGAACGAAACCAAAGAGGATAATCTGACGCAGCTGATTTTCTGCGATATGTCCACGCCCAAGGGAGACGGCTCGTTCAATGTCTACGATGATATTCGCACAAAGCTGCTTGCCGCCGGGGTGCCGGAATCGGAGGTCGAGTTCATCCACAACGCTGATACTGAAGGTAAGAAAGCGGATTTGTTCTCCAAAGTCCGCAGCGGCAAGGTGCGTGTCCTGCTGGGCAGCACTGCAAAGATGGGCGCAGGCACCAATGTCCAGACCCTGCTGGTGGCCGTGCATCATCTGGATGTAGGCTGGCGACCGTCCGATATGACCCAACGCAACGGCCGAATCATCCGTCAGGGCAACAAAAACAAACAAGTTTACGTCTATAATTACGTCACGGAGGGGACATTCGACGCCTACCTCTGGCAAACGCTGGAAAACAAGCAGAAGTTTATTTCGCAGATCATGACGAGCAAATCTCCGATGCGCTCCTGTGATGATGTGGATGAGCAGGCTCTTTCGTATGCCGAGGTCAAGGCCCTATGCGCAGGCGACCCGCGCATCCGGGAAAAGATGGATCTGGATGTGCAGGTAGCAAAGCTCAAGGTGCTGCGCTCGGATTACCAGAACCAGAAATATCGTCTGGAAGATAAGCTGCTCAAGCATTACCCGGAGGAAATTCAGAAAGCGAAGAACCGTATTGCGGCTCTGAAAAACGATGCCCAAATCGCAGACGCACACCCGCAGGATAAGGAGAACTTCTGCGGCATGACGATCAAGGGCATGGTGTTCGATGAGAAAAAAGCAGCTGGTGAGCGGCTGATGCTCGCCTGCAAGGAGATGCCGAATGCGGATATGATGCTGCTGGGCACCTATCGCGGCTTTGAGCTTAACATTCGCTTTGACAGTTTCAAGAATGAGCATCAAATCGTTCTCCGCGGCGAGCTGAGTTATCCGGTACCGCTGGGCGATGACCCTCGCGGCAACATCGTCCGTCTGGACAATGCCATCGGCAATTTTGCCGACCGCATTGCCGATGCTGATGCCGCACTGGATTCTCTGGAACAGCAGAAGCAGGCCGCAGAGGTTGAAATCGCCAAGCCGTTTGCGCAGGAGGAAGAACTGCAAACCAAGTCTGCCCGCCTTGCAGAATTGGATGCGCTGTTGAACATGGAGCATCAGTCCAGCCGGACAGAACCCGAAGCGGAAGAAAAGCCGGATGCCCGCCCCTCTGTGCTGGCTGCGTTGGAAGAAAAGGCTGATAAAGTGGAGCCTGTCCGACCATTCAAGTCTTACTTGGATAAGGATGGTGATGCCCGGTGACGGAGCACCGTGACCAGCAGATCCATTTTCGTGTCAGCAAAGTCGAACTGGAACGCATTCGTCAGAAGATGGAAAGTTGCGGTATTTTGAGCATTGGCTCTTATCTGCGAAAAATGGCTCTGGATGGTTACTGCCTGAATCTTGATTTACCACAGCTGCGTCGGATGGCGTACCTTCTTCAGAATTGCAGCAACAACCTGAATCAGGTGGCGAAACGGGCCAATGAAAGCGGGCAGCTCTATGCCGCCGATTTAGAGGACTTGCGTAGTCGGTTGGATGAGCTGATAGCTATTGGCAAGCAACTTCTCGACAAACTCACCGAACTCTAAAAAATTTCCCGCAGTAGGAGGCTGCGGGCTTACATAACGGTTGACATCCTTGCAAGGCAGGGACCGATACCTTTATAATAGGGGCGAAAGGAAAGGTTGGTGTTTGATATGAGGATTCTGTTCAAGATGGTGCTTGCCCCGATCTCTCTGTTTGTAGCTTTTCTGGCTCTGATGGCAAAGTGGCTGCTTACCTTGTCCAGCTATATTGTTGCGCCATTGATGCTGTATATTTTCGGCTGCGGCATCTACACCGTCTACCGCCAGACTTGGGATCAGTTTTTGATTCTGCTGGTTGCTGAATTTTTGTGCTTTGTCCTTTTTGTCGGCGCAACTGCAATGGTGGAGGGCGTTGAACGATTCAGCGGTTGGTTCCGGGACGTGATTTGATTTTGAATCTTTTGCCGCCTTCGGGCGGCTTTTTCATTTGGGGGGTGATCTGCTCTGGCTGCTACTCGTCTGATTGCACTGCATCAGCACAAAGGGAAATCTATCGCCGCCTGCCTAAAAGACCGCACTGACTATGCACAGAACCCCGACAAGACTGAAAAGGGCGAGCTTGTCAGTAGTTATCAATGCAGCCCGCTTACCGTGGATGAGGAGTTCATGCTCACAAAGAAGCTATACGAGCAGGCCACCGGGCGCAGCCAAAAAAGCAATGTCATCGCCTATCAGATACGGCAATCCTTCCGGCCCGGTGAAATCACGGCAGAGGAAGCCAACCGCATCGGCTACGAACTGGCCTCCCGATTTCTGAAAGGCAAACACGCCTTTATTGTTGCCACTCATACTGACCGGGAACACATCCACAACCATATCATCTACAATTCCACTGCACTGGACGGCACCCGGAAATTTCGGGATTTTTTCTTTTCCGGTCTGGCAGTGCAGCGATTGAGCGATCTGATCTGTCTGGAACATCAGCTTTCCGTAATCGAAAAGAAGCCTTACCGGGAGCGGCAGAAGCGCATCACTTACCCGCCAAGGGAAAGCAACCGCGACCGGCTGTGCGGTATCATCGATGAAATTTTGCAGCAGGAACCCACCGACTACGAAGAATTTTTGCAAAAGCTGGAACAGCAGGGCTATGAAATCAAACGCGGCAAATACACTTCCGTCAAGGGCGCACGGCAGAAGCGCTTTATCCGTTTCAAGACACTGGGTGCTGGGTACAGTGAGGAAGAAATCAAGGCGGTGTTGGCTGGTAGGGCAAAGCATCATCCCCATCAGAAACAGCCACCAAAGGAACAGACATTTCAGTTGCTGGTGGACATTCAAGCGAAACTTGCCGAGGGCAAGGGCGGTGGATACGAGCGTTGGGCGAAGAAGCACAACCTGAAAGAGATGTCCAAAACGCTGATTTTTCTGCAACAGCAGAAAATCAGCAGCGCAGACGAGCTAAAGGAACGTGCGGATGCTGCACTTTCTCGCTATCACGAACTGGGCGATTCCATCAAAACCTCTGAGAAGCGGCTGGCAGAAATCGCAGTGCTGAAAGCACACATCATCAACTATGCCAAGACTCGACCTGTGTATGATGCCTACCGTAAAGCTGGGTACAGCAAAAAGTTTTTGGAAGAGCACTGCACAGAAATCACGCTGCACAAGGCGGCGAAAGCGGCGTTTGATGAATCCAATTTGAAAACGCTCCCCAAGATTAAGGAGTTGGATGCGGAATATTCCAAACTGCTGACAGAAAAGAAAGCACGCTACCCGGACTACCGCAAGGCGCGCGATGAGATGCAGGAGCTTCTTCGAGCGCAGAAAAATATCGAGCTTTTCTTTGATGAGGAAAAGGATCCAAAGCAAACCGAACATTCCAGATAAACAATACGACCCTGAGAACTTTGCCGCTTATCCGGCAAGGTTCTCGGGGCCTTTTTTGCTTATTACTCAGTCTATACTCAGAGCAGCATTTCCGGCGCTTTCAATTTGTTTGGCAATCATGTTTTCCAGTTCCTGCGTGATCGTTGCACAATTTGCAACTCGGTAATTCCAGAAATAAGAAACACCTTCGCACTCTTCCACGGACAAATCACTGTTGACCAAAAGCAGTCGGTCGGAGGTTACTTTCAGCTTTTCGCATAGAGAAGCGTATTTTCCATAATCAATACTTCGGCTGGACGATTTGGCTTCCACCCAGAAGAATTTTCCGTTGATGGAAAACGCAACATCCAGTTCATGCGTGCTCCCTGCGGATGCCGCTTCTGAAAGAATCACATTGGAGCAAAGCGAAACTTCTGCACCCTGCTCCTCCTGATAGCGATTCAAAATCTGCTGAACCTGATGCTCCACAAAAAGTTCCAGCCACTTCCCGCTCAGGAAATGCCGGACAGTCTCATTTTGCGCAAGCTCATAGACGATATTCTGCGGATAGATCACAATGGATGCAAAAAGTCCCATTTTATCCCACGTCTGAGCGATTTCCGAAAGTGTGGCAAACGAATTCTTGGAAGTACCCTTTGGGATACGGAACGAAAAAGAGCCGTCACTCTGCATATGTGTCCGAATAAACTGCAAGAAATCCACCACTACCGGGTCGCAAAGAGCTTCGCCTGTTTTCCATGCCATCCGCTGAACGGCAATCGGCGGAAGTTTTTTCGGTACGACCTGCTGAACGATTTTATACCCACAGCGTTCCAGATGTTCCAATGCGGTCAAAGGCTTCGGAGGGATTTTTTCTTTAACTTCGGACTTTTCTGCACCGGATGTATTCTCAGTCAGATAGTTAAACTTCCATCCGTATTCCCAAGCAGGCGAACGGGTCAACATACCGACTGCATGAAATCCGCTGTCATGCTCCTCCATCGGAAATGTAATTTTGTTCTTCTGGATATTGATTTGGAGCGTTTTGTTTTTCAGTGCTTTCTGATAAGTGTCAAGAAGGAATTCCTTTCCCTTATACGCCAGCTCACTGGAATTATTTGCAGAAAGACCAGCATTTTTTGCCAAAGAGAGAAGCAGGCAGGTCACTTTGGGCAGCTCAAGGATATGCTCCATCTGCGCAATGTCCGGAATCACTTCCGCATTTGCATTATCGGACTGCGGCGATTCGTCTACCGGAATCTCTTTTGCTGGTGCAGAAACTTCGGGTGTCGTTTCTGAAGCAACCTCAGATTTTCCGGATTTAGGCAGAGGTTTTGGCTCCGTGTAAACTTCCGCAATGAATGATTCATAGGAATCGATGCACGGAAGTTTTCCTGCCGCTGCAAGTCCTACATAGATTGCAACTGCTCGCGAGGAATCGCCATAATACTTTTTTGAATCCGCTGCGGCAGCAATATCAGAAAAGGCATTATATCTGCTCAGCTGCGCAGCCTTTTCCGGGGACTGCTTCAACGCACGGCAATAGAGCCACTCAAAGAACGAATCCGGGTACGGCTCTGTCGGATACTCACTTTCTTCCAGAGAGTAGCGCAGCAGCTCTCCACTGGTTCGCAGCCGAGTGTCCTTATGGACTTTGGGTGGCTCACAGGTCAGAAGGTCAGCGAATGGCCCACCATGTTCAAACACTTTGGTGGCTTCAAAAACCGTGCTGATGGGTACATCCTGCGCAACAGAATCCAGATGCAGCAAAAGCCGCAGAGAAGAAACACCTTCACCCTCCGGCTGAACGGATGCAGAGCTGACTTCCAGAATCGAAACATCCGGGTCTGTTGTATGGACGGCATCATGGACGGCACGGATATTCTGCCGCTTGCTGCCTTTTATCCATGTGAATGTCACCGGCTGTTCTCTGCAATAGGGATAGCCGGATATGGGAAAACAAATGGTTCGTGTTGCCATGAACACCTCCAACTTTTTAGGACAAACAAGTTTATGTAAATCAAGTATAGCACAATCCCGGATGTGCTGCATAGCACTATTTTCTGCTTCCGGAAATCCATCTGTGCAAAAAGTGCCGACACCACAGGCATCGGCACTCAGATTAAAAAGCATTTTGCAAAAATGCGCAGCCTGCATCCGTCGGATGCAGAACGCAAGGGGTTTGGGCACAGCCCAACAAGCATTTTGAATTTGATTTTTAGAAATCAGATTCAAAAATTGCAAGTTGGTACCAGCTTGCACTGCTTGCAGAAGCTTTGAAGAAAAAGAGTATCAGACGGGAGTATAGATATAAATGTTGCGTCCCATCTCTCCCGTTTCAACATCGAAGCTTCCCGATGCCACTAGTTTTCCGTTATGAGTTATCTCAACATAAATATCCCAAAGGCCAGCAGACTCCCAATATGCTTTCGGCGATTGACGAATCTCTACATTAAGGTCATCCGGAACACCCAAATCTTTTGCAATGATTCGCAGCTGCTGATCTGTAAAGCTATCTCCTTGGGATATTTTATCTGTAGGGTCGTCCCATTCGCAGATGTAGGCACATCCGGCATCAATTATTCCATCTGCATCATTCCATGTCCCATCCTGAAAATTTTCATAGAACATTGCATAGTGCTCAATACCATCCTGATTGTTCGGCTCACCAGAATGCCAATTTGTATAAGCGGTGCTGGTTCCATTGACCCATTTCCAGTTTCCTTCAGAGCTTTTATCGCTGTAACCAAAGTAGGCATTCTCGTACCCTTTTGCTTTCATTGCACTGTAGAGAAGAAAATTTTCCGTTGACGATTCAATGACCGCCAGATGACCGCCTTTCCACTCGCAGCGTCTCTCTGCTTGCTGCCATGTGATTGGGCCGGACTCCCACTCCGATTCGGGCAATGTATAGAACTCATAGAGGTGTCCTGTGTAACCTTCGACCTGTGTTTCCTCGGCCACATCGGATGCTTCCCATTCGCAAATGTATCCGCTTTGCTCATAAACATTACTATTCGCAAGGTCGTTCCATTTTTCCGGCCACATGGCAACACAGCTTTCTCCCGCAACGACATTACTGGAATTATTAGGTTCACCGTCGCCCCAGTTCTCATATTCCCATGGTTCGCCTGTCACCCAACACCATTGCCCCTCCGTGTTTTTATAGCCGCCGATCCAGAGTTTGTGGTTTCCAGCATTATAGAGATTCAACTTCTGTTGTTCTTCTTCTGAAGTAATTGTTGCAAGGTGTCCGCCTTTGGCTTCACAGGCCGCTTTTGCTTCTTCCCATGTAAGCGCATCATAGAAAATTCTGTACTGGTGCTCGCCACTTGGTTCAAATGGCAAATCATCCCCAGTTTGACCTTTGGCTTTCTCATTACTCAGTTTGATTGCCTTTTCCACCGCCAAACGCGCGTTTAACAACGGATATTGTTCCTTAACACTTCCATAACTTCCTGTTGCAGTGCTTATTATAATATCCTTCACTTCTTTGGCGGTAAAGGTAGGATCAATGCCAAAAATCATTGCAGCAACACCAGCAACGTGAGGGCACGCCATGGAAGTACCAACAAGGCCATCATAGCCATTTCCATAAGGAACTGTGCTATAGATGGACGCATCAGGTATTCCGTCAATAGTCTTCTCTCCTCCTGGCGCAAGCACATCCACTCTGCTTCCCCGGTTGCTGTAAGCTGTTACTTCATAACCGGTATGCTTACATTTTCCCCAAGATGAATGCTTTCCTGTATTCTGTGCCGCACCAACAACAATAATCATATCCTCGATTTCCGGATCTGTAATACCGCTAATCATATCCCACTGTGCGTTTACACTGTGAGTTTTACAATTTTCTTTAGAAATCCTTCCAGCATATCGTTTGAACTTTTCATCCCAATATTTTTTCGTTTCATCGTCCGTACTATCGAACTCACCATTCATATATTTCAAATAGTCACTATACAAAATATATGGAAGATTGAAATCATCATCTGCATCTTTTGAAAAAAACAGATCATGGTTGTTATCATTATTTGCGCATTTGCAAATGATAAATTCCATCTTTGAAAGTTCTCGGACATATTTCAAAAATGATGAAAATTCTTCATTAAATTTATTTATAACATTAATAGCATCATCATTATTGTTGCTTGCGTTGCACCTTACTTCTACTCCAAATGCACTTTGTGATATATTGATTACCTGACATTGTTTTTCAACAACAAGATATAACATTGCAATTTTCATGCAATACAGATTACTTCCATCTCCAAAGGTTGGTTTTTTCTTATCAATGGTACGATATAATGGTGAGTCAGACCAATCCACTCCGTATAGTTTTGCATTTGGAGCCACACCGCAAATACCTTTTCCATTATCAAAATCCGCACCAATAATTCCGGAAACATGCGTTGCATGCCCTTTGCCTGACCACTTTCCTTTCCATATACTCAAGCCTTGATTCATCATAGCGGAAGCATTTCCAAGCGGCATTTCTTGAAAGACATCTTTTAGATCCTCATGGTATGGGTAAAAAATGCCGTCTATCACGCCAACATTGACCGGCTGCATTTGATTACGGTATACCCATGCACCCGGCGCATCAATGGCCTTCATGTTCCAGTTGTTTCCAGAATTTCCGCTCCAATCGTCCCATTTTTTATCATTTGGATAATACGCCGAAGAACCCGAAATTGCGTCATTTTCCAGCTCAAATGCATAATTCAGAGAAGAACGTCTCACATAGGGGAGTGCTTTGAGCTGTTCAATCATCTGCTCCAGTTCTTCCTGCGTATGCGCAGCAGGGAGAAGAATCTGGTAATCCGCAGTGACAGGGATTTCACCAACGACCTCACCGCCAATCGTCCGCAGATAATCTTTCAGTGCAGAAAGACTGTCGGAGCTGTCCAATGTGACCAGAAGCTCGTTGTTAACATATCCAAAACCGCCCTGCATTACAACATTTTCTGCTGCCGGTTCGTGATAAATCAGATCACCCATGTCCGTTTCAGGGATGTCTTTTTCTACATTCACCGCAGAGACTTCTTGAACAGTTTCAGTGGGCTTAGACGACAAATTGCTGAAAATCAAAAAAGCCAAAATCGTTCCCAGAAACAGTACAAGAATGCCAAGCAAAGCAAAGAGCCATGTCAAGTTGTTCTTACGGCGCTTTCGGTGCATATGATTCGCAGTAGATTTTTTCATAATAATATTCCTTTGCTTGAGTTACCGGAATTTGTGATGCAATAAAAAAACTGGAAGAATGCCATAAGTTAAAGCTCTGTGATACTTCGCAGAATCTTAGAATTTACAGACCGAATGCAGCGAGGAACTGACCAATGCCATAGAAGAAATTGCCCAAGCTGGTAAAGCCGTACGTATCTTTTGTGGTCACTTCGTAAACATATCCGTCAGAGAACGTGTAGACGCCGTTCTTCTTGGATACAACGCCTCCGTGATTTTCTTCCAGCTTTTTCAGCTCACTTTCCTGATGATCATAGTAGACACCGCTGAACATCTTTCCAAACGCATAGAAAACCTGAGAAACAACACCGCCGCCCTCAACACAGGACATTTCACTTTCGTTCAGTGCCACATAATCAGCGGGCATCTGAAGTTTGTTGTTTGCCATAAAGCAACACTCCTTTTATTTTGTGCCTTCTTCCAGTTTTTTTATTGCACCCCTTTCTTTCTATAATTTTCCGATCTCAGCCTTTATATCTTGCCAATAGAACCGACGTATTATCGTGCCCTCCGGGAACAGCAAGTGCCGTTTTGACCATCTGTTCCGCCGCCTGTTTCAGATTTCCCGTCACGGCCAAAATTCTGCACATAGTGCTGTCCGGCAGATAGCGGTACAGCCCGTCCGTGCATTGAATGAGCACATCTCCCTTCCGGAGCTGGAACGGCATCCGGTTTCCGCTGATCAATGTCAGCTCCGAAATCCCAAGATAGCTTGTCAGAGCAGCACGCTGCGGATGATGCAGTGCCTCATCCTGTGTTATGTTGCCCTCCAGTGCCATTTGGTCAAGCTGGGCACCAAAATTGTGATCGATGTTCAACTGCTCTAGCGTACCATCTCTATACAGGTAAATATGGCTGTCTCCTATACTGCACCAGAACAGCTCCCCGTTACGGAGAAACACTGTCGTCAGGGTCGTCCCCGCTTCGATTTTCTGGTTGGCCGGGTCCCGGAGATTCTTGACTTCCTCGTTCAGTCGTAGTGCTGCGCGTCCCATCTCCGTAGGAATATCTTCCGCCTGAGCGTGTTCCAGCAGGTATCTCGTTACCCCATGCGCCGCCAAAGCGCTGGCACGTTCGCCCCCGGTAAGCCCGCCCATACCGTCACACACAGCGCAGACTGTGCAGAAATCCCCAAAATCAAAGCATATCGAATCCTGCTGGCTTTTCCGGGTTCCAATCGACGTATAGCTGGCGATCTCCGCCTGACTCGTCTCATAGGCATCGGCACACATCGTTTTGTCTCCTTCGTCTTTTACGGGTATCAGAAGAGTCTGTGTGATATCATCCATCGCTTCGGGAATGGTATTGGCTTCCTCGCCTGCCTTTTTTCGCTTGAACAGGGACATCACGTTTCAATCACCACCTTGAATGTGTACTCGGGCGACACGACACAAAAAATATCGCCATCTTTCAGTGTATACGATTTTTCTTTTTCCATTGGCTTTCCGTCCGCCAGATAGGTGCCATATTTGGACAGGTCCCTGACGATAAATTCCCGCCGGGGCTCGTTGTAAAACACCTCGCAGTGATTCCGGCTGATCTGGTTATCCGCTGGCATCATCACGTCGCTCGTCGCCAGACGCCCGACTTTCACTGTACGGTTCGGCTCGATCGTCCACCGGCGTCTGGAAACATGTCCGCCTGATTTCCGTATCGTCAGCTCCAGATACGCCAATCTGCGCTTTTTCGGATGTAAGAAGGCGACCAAGCCCTTCGGCTCAAGCATATTCTGCTCTTCCACCTGGCACATCTTCTCCGAGTCGTCGGAAGAAGTGCTTGCCCCGATATGCGCTTCCGCCTGCTTCGATGCTTTCGACTTCGGCATCAGCGCCCCCAGATCGATGTCGTAGTCCTCCGGCCGGACGACCTGTTCCAGTGCATCCAGAAAATCAAGCATCCTGCGATAACGGTCGTGGTAGTCGAACGCCAACGCCTTGTCGATCACATCCGACAGCTGCCGTGAGACAGCGGGGCACAGCTCGTGCAGCGTGGGGTAGGAGGTTCCTTTCGCACGGCTCAGCGCATCCAGCATTTTGCTCCCCGATACGATAAAGTAGAAAGTAGCCGCCAACGCGTAAATGTCCGTCCACGGTCCCTGACACGGCTTCTGTGTATATTGCTCGTAGGGCGCATAGTTCGGCTTCAGATAAATTTTTCTTTCTTTTTTATCGCCCCCCTGACGGAACGAGCGTGCCGCACCGAAATCGATGAGCTTTATTTCACCGTCCTGTGTGATAAGGATATTTTCTGGGCTGATATCCCCGTGGATCATGCCGAAACGATGGACTTCCGCCAGTGAACTCCCAAGCAGGAACAACATCTGGAGCGCCATCTTGAGCGTCTGCTCCTGATTATGGTTCTTCCGGAACACCCGCAGATTGCAGCCTTCGATCAGCTCCATCGCGAAATATGCCGTCCCTTTTTCTTCAAAAAAATCCTGAATGTCAACGACAGCGACATTTTCTCGAAGCTCCTGAAGGGCGCATGCCTCTTCAATGAACCGTTGTTTTCCCTCCTCGTACTCAGGCCGGTTTTCTTCATCCGCAAGGACGAGGGCACCATCCGGTGCCCGCCCCTGAAGCAGACCGGACGGGAAGTACTCTTTGATGCAGCAGCGTAGGCCGCTCTGCATATTCTCAGCAAGATACGTAATTCCGAAACCGCCCTGTCCCAAACTCTTGCCCAACAGGTATTTTTCTTTCAGAATGGTGAACGGTGCCAGATAGTCTTTCGCTGCAGAAGATTCTTCTGCATGATACCCGCAGTTCCGACACTCCCCATGCTCCATCGCTTCCTGAAAGCAAACGGGACAAAGTTTTTCTTCCAGACCCGCCATCTTTTATCTCACCCCGTCCTAATACTTTCCCGGCTCAGATTTTGAACTGGAAGATTTCGTTTCCGAGCGTGATATACATACCATTCGCCAGCGTCACTGTATTGCTGCCCAGAATTTTCTCGTCGCCCACGAACGTGCCGTTTTTGGAGCCAAGGTCCTGAATGGTGCAGACACCATTACGGCAGCTAATCTTCGCATGGGCACGGCTGATGATCGGGTTGGAGACGATGATGTTTGCCTGAGAACCCTTGCCGATCACAACCTCCGTGTTATTGTAAATTGCAAAACTCCGGTTCGTGTTCATCTGGATCAAAGAGGCCACGACTGTCATCGAGTTGTCTGTTGCCGGCACGGTTGTGGCATTGCCGTCATCGACCAGATTCGTCTCGGCATCCCGACTCGGATCGTTGCTGTTCCAGTCGTCCACGAACGCTTCCTCGTCTTCATGCACCACATAGCTAACGATCACGGAAGCCACGGACATGATTGCGGCCAGTACGAGGAGCACAATCAGAATCATAGTCAGCGCAGGGGCAACACGGCTGGTTATCGAAGTGTCCGTCGGATCGATGGAAAATTTACCCGCAAACACAAAGAAGTACACTGCCAGCAACTCGATGATGCCAATCAGGTTCGCCGCCAGTGCGCACCAGCTTATCGTGAACACACTAGCAACAGCCGCTGCGACGACCAGCACGAAGAACAGTACCAACAGTGCCACGCAAATTTTAGAGATATCATCCGGGGCATCACTCATGGTTCCAAGATTTACCAGCCTTGCCTTCTGCAAATCGGGACTGACAAGATAGGAAAATACACTCGTACTGCCTTTTTCAACGAATTCATCGATCTTATCGGAGGTAGTGCCCGCACCGAACTGAAAATTCAGCTTTGCTGCTTCTTTCATCTGTTTAAGCTCAGAAGTCATGGTTGCAGGGATATCCTTAAAGGTCCCCTTTTCCGTTTTTATCTGGTATCTCAGCTGATATCCCGGCACAAAAAGTGCCACAAGCAAAATCACCGTTGCAATCCATGAAAGAACCGCTCCAATTTTTTTACCCTTGGGGGCATCCGCAAAGAATGTTGCAAATTTTCTGTTGTCCTCCATAATAATGTCTCCTTTGTTTTACAATATTTTATCCGCCGGAGTAGAGTGTTCCAGCAAGATATCCTTTATTACCTTTTTCCCCGCAGTCTGTGTAGCCTTTTTCCATAATGGGAAAAGACCTTTTTTCTCTCCGACCGCGCTGATAAGGATGCCTGTGATATTGTCCGTCTCTTTTCGTTTCATGCAGAGCTGTGCTGTTTCTTCCAGAGCCTCATGTAACTTTTTCTCCTTGGAAGAATACCTGCAGCTCTTTTTTATTTCAGCCTCTGTCACCTTGCGGCGAAACCCGTCGCAGCAGATCAGAAACGTCCGGTGCGGCAGAACCTCACCGGAAAGATAATCCGGTTTCACGTCTTTGCCCGCTCCCACGCACTGAAGCAGGAGGCTTTGTCTCGAATCTTTCCGGGCCTGTTCCGGTGTCAGTTTTCCTTCGGTAAGTTCACGCTGGACGATGGTATGATCTGTCGTAAGTTGCGTGAGGGTATCCGAAATGATATATGTCCGGCAATCTCCGACATGGCAGATGTAATACCGACCTTTCATAAAAAGAACAGCTTCCACTGTCGTTCCGCTGCGGAATCCGGCCTTTTCGGAGTTGTCTTTCAACCGGATATGAAGCGATTGGATAAGATTGTCCCAGTCATCGAACAGCTCTGTCTCTGGTGTTTCCTGCACATATAATTTCAAAACACGCTCATAAAACCAGTCACGAAAAGCTGTCACAACTGCTGCACTACTCCGCTCGCCCATTTTCAGTCCACCTACGCCGTCGCAGATCACTGCGAGGACAGCTTCATCGTCCTGAGTCTGACCTCGTTGCACCAGAAGGAGAGAATCCTGATTCGTTTCCTTCTGTATTCCGATATCGGAATAATATGCGGCACAATATTTCATGTTCCTTTTCCTGCTTTCTCAGCGGTATTCGTGTTCGATTTCAAGAAGAACCATTTTCTTCTTTTTGTGCAGCAGAACGCTCCCGACCACGGCCAATAAAACAGCAACCAGCACCAGACAGATACCACACACCACCATGATTTGTCCAACCGTCATTTTCTCCACCTCTTTTACTGCCAGTTGTTCCGTGCCATGCGGTCCAGCTCATCCATCTGCGGGTCATACACGCCAGATGCCTGCTCTGCACGATAGAGTTCAGCAGCCGTTTCGTAATATCCCAGCGTTTTCGTGTAGGATGCTCCGTTCTGCAAATCAAGTTCGCCCTGAACAAAGGCGAGCCATTTATACACCCGGTAGTCCTTGGGGTAATCTTTTTTCAGTGCCTGAAGCATCTCCATCGCTTTGGAGAAATCATGTAGCTGATATTGCAACATTGCGATATTCAGCCGGACTTCCAGCGTGGTGTTTCCGTTTTTCTCCAGCTGCTGATAGGTTCGCAAGGCATCTTTTTGATAGCCGGGATTCCCGGTCGCTTCCGCCTGACGAATATATGCGGACGCCAGCTGTCCGGCCAGCGCGTTGTAATATCCATCGGGGAGCTGTTCAATGCCCTGATTCAGGAGATTGATTTCCTCCGAAAGCATGGAGTCTCCGATATCCTCACAGATCGATGCTGCCAGACGGTACGCGCGTGCAAGCTGGTCGTTGCCGTCCGCCGAGCCGATTGCCTTACGGGCGGCATCCAGCGCATCCGGCAGGTCTCCCTGTTTTCTCAGAAGCTCGCTTTGAACGACCTGATAGGCACCGCTTTGTTCGGCGTCAGGGACAGCTTTCGCCATCTCTGCAAGGACCTCATCCGCGCCAGAATAATCGCCCAGCTGAATCAGGGCGGTCGCCTCACCCTGATAATAGCTCAGGATATCAGGAGAGTATCCTATCGCTTTCTGGTACATCGTCGCAGCCGATTCATAGCTTTCCAGCTCGTAGTAAGCCTCCGCTGCCACGTTGTACAGGTTTGCCACGCTCTGTCTGCTGTAATATTTCAGCTCACGCGACTGCGTCGTTTCCACTGCATCGATGCACTCCTGATACTTTCCCTGCCGATAGAGAAGGACTGCCTGTTCCACATATGCTTCCAACTGGTCATCGTAAATCGCGATAGCCTGCTGCAGGTCCTGCTCCGCCTCATCAAAGCGCATTTCATCGGCGGCCGTCCGGCCTTTCCGCACGAGGGCATCATAAGCGGCGTACCGTTCCACGCCGATTCGCTGTACGCCAAACAGGATAGCCAAAGTTCCTGATACCGCAAGGACAAGAGAGACCGCCGCCACAACTCGCTGAGAATGAACCACCTTTTTATAGCGTCCGTCGATTGCGTGGATATCCTGCAGTGCCCGGAGCATTTCCTGTGCGTCGCAGAAGCGTTCTTCCTGCCTTTTCATCATCGCTCTGGCGATGATGAGCAAAAAGCTACGGCTGAATTTGAGTTTATAGCTCGTGATGGGCCGAACATCCTTCAGCGAATGGCCGGGCTGCTGCCCGGTGATTGCATAGTATAGAGTCGCACCGATGCCATAAACGTCCGTTCTCTTGCTGATAGTGCCATAACCACCCGCATTGGTTGCTTGCGCCGCTGTGACAGAATTGCTCACACCTCTGCCGGACGGATCCTTGTTGGATCTGACATTCTGATAGGCGAACGCATCTTTGTATCCTCGCAGCGGCATGGTTTCTTCAAGCGGAACCGTCTCGATCGTATCGGGCGATGCTCCCGGACGGGTATACTGTTCCGGTGCCGCATAGCCCGGCGTTGCGCCAATTGCCAGTACGCCTTTTGAAAAAACAAGCGATGTGTTAAAATCGATGACGCAGATATCGCCGGCGGGTGTTATCATGATATTGCTGGGCTTGATATCACAGTGCAGGATCGGAGGTACCTGCGAGTGCAGATAGGCAATCACCTCACAGAGCTGACAGGCCCACCGGTACGCAAGCTTCTGGCTGACCGGACCGTGTGTTTTGACGTAGTTTTGCATGTTCTCGCCCGGTATCATGTCCATGATGGTATAGACATAGCCGCTCGGGCTTTCGATCACGTCATAGATGCGCGGAAGATACTTGTGCTTCAGCGTCTTGAGGATGTTGGCCTCCGCGCGCTCATCCATCCGTCCCTTGAACTTCTGTTTCACACGCTTGATAACGACGTCAACATCCAAACTGTCTTTGTGCGCACGGTAAAGCGTACCCATTCCGCCCTCGCCAAGAGGCCGGATCGCACTGTAGCCGCTCCCAAGATCCGCCGCCCATTGGCTGGTTTCGTTATAATTCATGCACATCCTCCCACACGACTTTTAAGACGGAAATTCGTCTTTCAGACTATCAAACTCCGATTGAATCTGCGACCAGTCAAAATCATCGCTTTCGCCGCTGTCCTGCGACGGGTCATAGGTAGGCGCCGTCACTGTCCCGGACGATTCGGTTCCCTGTCCGCTTCCCGCGCTGCCGAGGCCTTTTCGGAGAGCCTCCTGAGCCATCGAATTTGCGATGCCGGCCGCTTCGCCGGTGAGTCCGCTTTTTTCCACGACCTTGCTTGCTGCGCTGTCCGCTGCTTTCTCGGCCACCTTTTGGGTGACCGTCTTAGCGTTGTCTTTCGCATCAACCTTGACACTTACAGATGCCGATTGCCCCGATTCATCCTTCAGGAAATCATTAATCTGTACCGTCAGCGTGCAAGTTCCATCCGAGTTCGTTTTGATCTTGGCATCGATGGTGTTGAAATCGACGCCATTTGTTTCCGCATTCTGGAGCAGTTTCTCAATGCCGCTTTCATCGTCTAGTGCCGCATAGTGTGCTCCCAGCAGGGCATAGGGGTCGGCATTCTGCGGGTCTGCCGCAATCCACGCCTCGCCCACGTCTTTTGCAAAGACCGAATTCAAGTCATCCCAAAAGTGTTCCGAAAGCATTTGGAAGGGAACGTTTCCGCCACCGCTTTCAAAGACCAGCTTTGCATCATCCAGAAATCCTGGAAGAAAGTCCGCCTCGTCATCAAACACTTCCTGCGCCTGTTCAAAGACCTTGTTTGCCTCATCGGCTTTTCCCTGTGCTGCATAAGCGGCATACAGGCCCGCATAGGCTTCCTTGTTCGTCGGGTCGTGCTGGATGATATCGATATACTGCAAGATTGCGTTATCGTAATCCAGCGAGGTCAAGTAGTTCGTTCCAAGATTCAAGACCTTGGCTAGCGAAAAGACCTCTGCCGTCTCCGAATCTGAATCGGTGGATAATGTTGCCATCGAGCTTCTCGGACTGCATCCTGCCAGTGCTATTGCAGCCACTGCCACCAGTGCTGCAACGATGATTTTTTTACTCTTCATTGTCTGCTCCTAAAGCCGGACTCCTATCATCTTCGTCCGCCGCTTCTATCAGCTGAAACTTATTTGCACCATCTGCCAGTGCGACAATACTTTTCCCGGACACATAAGTCGGCACATTATAAGGAATACGCACCCCATTGACGAATACCCCGTTCCGGGAATGGTCGGTAACATTAAACCCAAGATCCTTTCCATTATATTGAACCGTACAGTGAATCCGGCTGATTTTTTCGCCTCTTACGATAAGCGACACCTCCGCTGGGTTCCGACCCAGTTCCACCGATCGTCCGGGTATCAGCTCAAAGCTTCTGCCCGCCAAACTTCCGGTCAACCCAGACAGTCTCCCCCGCATACAGGGCGGGGGAGGTTTCGTGTTGGGGTTGTCGTGCACTTCCGTGCGCTTTTGCCTGCTCCGCTCATATGCCTCAGCCAGTCGGTTCGTGTCCCGGATTGCTCGATACATTGCGACGAGATATCCAAGAACCGGAACCAGGATCATCCATACAAAGAAGGTTTCGCTGTCCTGCCGGACCTCCACATCGTATTCCGCCGCATTGTCACAAATGCGGTCCACGATCTCAGCAAGCCACACATATTTGTACACGCCGAATGTCAGGACACTGAACAGCATCATTTTTTCGACGCCCACCGTATGTTTTCCATCCTTTTCGCACAGAATGTTGACATCCTTCGCCCACAAGTCCATGAAATAAAAATGGTAGACCGAAAACGTCACGAAAGACAGCAGCACATACAACAGTAAGCTCCGATCCTGCTTCACCTCATCTGTTCCGCGATCCTGATTCGTTCTTTTTCTGCGTCTCTCAGGCATACTGCATCACTCAGCTCAGCCTGATGATATTGTTGTTATCGCCCAATGCAAGCTCCGTTCCCCGGGCCAGCAGCACCGGAGAATTCGCAGGGAGGCGGCTTCCGTTTACGTAGGTGCCGTTGCTGGAAAAATCGGTAACACGATATTTCTGAACCTGACTGTTGAACATGACCTCACAGTGGCGGCGGCTGATCTTCTGCGCACCCTGAGAAAACACGATTTTCGCATAGGCAGGGTCTCTGCCCAGAATGACCGGCTGGTTCGGCTCCAGCGGATAGCTCGAGCCTGCATACATACCGGCGACCCCCTCCAGAGCTGCTCCCGCAGCTCTGGAAGCAGCCGGGATATGAGAAGTCGGCTTCTTTCCACCGGTGCTGCCAATCCCCATCAGTTTTTTCGGATCAACAGCGAGTGTCATTCCGTTGCCATCGGTAGACGGTTTGATGTCATCCACCATGACCGGGCGGCCCTTCATTTCTTCATAAACAAAAGCCGTTGCCATCATCTTGTACGGTGCAACATACAGGACAGAAAGAATACCGCCGGTAAGCAGACTCAGAATATTCCAGCCGAGATAGCTGAGATCAAAGACAAACAGGTCAAATTTACGGCCTTCCGTCATCGCCTTGCAGCGCTCCATGACCTGTTCTGCATTCAGCTGCGGATGGTCCGCTTGCACCAGAGCCATAGGCCAGAACTGATATGAACGATAGGCCGCAACAACGAGAGCTGTGATTATGCCGATCATCACCAGCAGCATTGCCGCCAGATAACTCCGAGAAGCCGCCGCAACAACAGCCGCCAGCAACAGCGTAGCAAACTGGATCAGAACCGGAATCCACATGATTGTCAGCATCCGCACTCCTGTAACAAGGGCAAATTGCATAAAGAAATCAAATGCATCAAAGATGCAGGTGACTTTTGGCCGGATTCCATTCTTCCGCAGAGAAAGATAGTACCGATATCGTGCCACTTCAAACGGCCCGGCAACTGCTCCACCGGCGATAGCACCGACGAGCGTTGCAATCGGAGTAATCAGCACATAGGCAATGATAATTCCCGCCAGACCAAACAGCTTGAACGGTGCCGACACAACCGCCGACACGACCCCAATGCCGCCTGCGATCATCGCACCCAGCAGGACACTTGTGATTGCCGCAATCACCCGATACAGAATCTCCATGCCGACCATTCCGGACAGATTTCCGTTTTCATTCAGAACACGTTTTGCCTTTTCTTTATTTCCAGCCCGATTTATCACAACGATTCCCCCTTATTTCGTTTTACCAGTGGAATTTTTCGCTGCACAAGGGAACAAACATCAGTTTCGTGTCGCCGATGCTGAGCTGATCCATGGCCTTCAGCTCAATTGGGTTGAGCACAAGCTTATCGTTCACATAGAACAGCTCTTTAGAGCTGCCCGGCTGCGCAAGATACACATTACTACGCGGATCATACACAACAATCGCATGAGAGCTGCGGGAAACCGTGTTGTCGCCAAGGATGCAGACATCCATCTCCGAAGAACGACCCACAAAATTGCGGCCCTGATGCAGACGATAGTCAGTTCCCTTATTCACACCTTCCGTGCAGACGAGCCAACCAACAACTGGTGCCGACTTTTCTGTAGCACCGTCCAACATATCTGCAGTTACAGGGAGCGTGCGGTCATCGTCATCGGGGATTGCAGTGCTCAGAGGTTCAGTCGCTACGCTGGGACCCGGCTGAGACACCGGGACGTCCAAAGGAACCGTCGTCTGATCCGGCCCAACGTTCACACCTTCCATGCCGCAGAAGGGGCAGCTGCTGAACCGGGAAGCATCGTAGTGGTGGCCGTTGGGGCATTTCATCAAATTCATAATAAAGTCCTCCTCAAGTAAAAAGTTTGTTATATTCTCAGCAGACGAATTTCTGCCGTAGAATCAAAAGTTCCCTTTACACCCGAATCTATACGGTGTACAACAATGCACAGGTGAGTTGTTGGGATTATTTTCTGTCGCAGAGTAGCCCACTCTGCGATAATGGCGAAAAAACAGCGGTAATTCGTTTGACAATTCGGATTGACGGCTTATTTGACGGAAATAAAATCTGCCAGCTGTTCCATCGTTTCCCGCTTCAGCTCCAACGAAGGATGAACATATCGATTCATTGTGATGGTAACAGATGAGTGTCCTAAAATCTCACTCAGAGTTTTGATGTCGATTTTTGCTTCCACACAGCGTGTGGCAAAAGTGTGCCTTAAAACATGAAAATTCCTTTTTTCCAATCCACAGGCATCCAAAATCTTGTGAAATCTTCGCTGAATGCACCGCGGTTCGATAAACTTTGAAGGAGAACCGCTCAAAAAGAATCCGGTGTGACTCAGGGAATAGCTCTCCAGAAAACCGAACAGCAAATTTGAGATTGGGATATTCCGATTAGCGGAGCTGCTTTTGGGAGATGCAATCTCGATATGTGTTTTTTTGCTCCCAGGTACCCGATTCTGGATACGTTGCATCGTCTGACAGATATAGATATTCCTTTCCGAAATCGAGATCTTTTCCCACGTCAACGCACACAGCTCCCCGATACGTATTCCTGTCAGTAGACAAAGAAGAATCCCCAGATTCAGAGCATCGGGATGTTCCTCCAGATATTGCTGCAAAATCATCTGCTCTGGGAGGCTTAAAATGGGCAACGACTTTTGCGTCTGCTTGACCCTGATATCAAGAACCTTCGAATCTACGAATATACCGAGTGTTCCTGCATAATTCAGAATGCGACGCAGAACAGAGAGCACATCCGAGATTGTCTTGGGAGAAAGACCGGTTTTATCCTTTTTTCCGTGCAGTTCAAGGTGTTTGCAAAGCTTCCTTACCATTTCTTTTGTGATCTTCTCGATTTTTACTGTCTGGAATGATGGCATGAGATAGCATTCGATTAGCGTCCGATAACGAATGTAGGTAGATTCCTTGAAGTTAATGGAAAAGGCGTCAAGCCACTCCATGGAAACAAGTTCAAATGTACTGTTTCTGGTTCTTTCCTCGCTTCCGGATGGTTTACCTTGGAGCTGGAGCGTGTGCTGTAGATCATATCGCACTTCGCGGTAGGAGGAAGCATACAGATAACCATATTTGGGCTTTCCCAGCGCATTTCGCGACTTTATGTAGCGTGCTTCCCAGCGGCCATCCTTCCTTTTATAAATGTTCAATCCTTTTCTTGACACAAAAACCTTCCTTTCGTTGACGGCTTATTTGACGGAGCATACAATCGGATTGTATCGGATTTGTTGAAATTGTCGAGTAAGTACGACATTATTTTCTTTTTTTCAGAATTTCAGATTGCTTTCTCTTGACCATCCGTGTAATCGGCGGTAAAATTCAATTGAATCATCCTGTCGCAGAGTGGGCTACTCTGCGACAGGAAACATAAACCATGAATGTAAAAATTCATGGTTTTTATTTTTTCCATTTTCTTTTAGTCTATCACAGGTAGTTGATTATATCAATTAAAAATAATAGATTTAATCATTCGGTTTCAGCTATGCTCTCGACTACAATAGAGTTGAGAAGGATGGTGGTGGCCATGTACGAAGAACAGTTTTCTAAGAGGCTTACTGAGCTGCGCACACAGAAGGGTGTGTCTGCAAGAGACATGAGCCTCTCAATCGGGCAGAATCCCGGCTATATTCGTGCAATCGAAAGTGGTACTGCCTTTCCGACGATGGCAAATTTCTTTTACATCTGCGAATATTTCAACATTACTCCACAGGAATTTTTTAATTTCGGCGAGGAAACCTCCAATGGAATGAATGCACTTGTTGACCAGCTAAAACAGTTCGATGCCGAGCAGATCAATGCACTTACGGCTTTTATAAAAACAATCGTAAAAAAGTAAATTATCAAAGAACTTAATACTTGGTAAACCTACCGAAAGATAGGGACACAAAGCCAAATGGGTCTAAAATCTCATATACGAGGTCATGGCAGCTGGTTGCTTTTTGAATGGGATAATTTTATCCCTCTGCCATGTTAGAACCGTCTGTGAAGATTTCAACTCACAGGCGGTTCTTGTTATTTAAAAGCAAAATGATGGGGCATTCTTCAGCTTATGCGGTGGAGAGATAGCTTTACATAGCAACATCCGGGATTCACCGTATTAAGCGGAAGAATGCCCGGATGCTGCTTTTTATTCAGGAGGTGTCTGTTATGCGGCAATCTGATTCGGTGAGCGAAGAACTTGACACGGAGAACGTTCAGTGTGCGCTTGATTTTGAGAACACAATGAATGAGCTGGAGACACAGTTATACTATCGCCATCTGCCGCCGAAGGAAGTTGCTCTGCGGGTCATGGAAGCGGCCTGTAAATTCTATGATGCCGACTGGTGCGGTCTAATTCAGGTTGATCTGGATTTGGGGCTGTGGAAGCCACTCTGGTGGCACAATGAATGCCAAGAAGATAAAACCACTATCCTTACAAATGAGTTTGAATCGTCTGAATTTCTCGACCGCTGGGTAAAGGCAGTGCGCAGAGGAACCCCGATGGTCGTTTCTGATGCAGAAGATGTCAAGGACACCTACCCGGACGAATACCGGTTGTATGAGCGCTTAGGTATTAAGTCCGTCCTTGCGATTCCACTGGAGCCACGGCAAATCGCCCTGATTGCCGTGCGCAACCCTCAGCGGTACACCCATCAGACCAGTATGCTTAAACTTCTGGCCTATGTGTTACTGGCGGCATACAACGATAAGCGAATGGCTGACAGTCTGAGCATGGCATTCTCGCCAGAAAATATCAAGAGCAGCCATGATGTCTTCATCAGCTTGTTCGGAGAATTGAAAATCCACACTTCCCACGGTGTCCTGCCGGAGTCTGACCTGAAATCTCCTAAAATCAGCCGTCTGCTGACCTTTATGCTGCTTTCCAATAAGAAAGCCCTTTCATCGTTGGAAATCGTACAGGAAATCTGGCCAGAAGAACTGGAGGATAAGGACGAACCCGGAAAAAAAGTCAAACAGCTCGTTTACCGGCTGCGGCAAGCATTCAGCATTATCTCGGATGAGCAGCTGATTCTCTCCACGCCGTCTGGTTACCAGTTCAACCCTGATCTCAATATCACAACCGACTTCCAGATGTTCGATGAACTTTGCATTGCCGCTGCAAAAGCTACTTCTACCATAAATAAGGTGGGGTTACTCGAAAAAGCTGCATCGCTGTATCAGGGCAAGATTCTTTCTGCTGCTGCTGGCGAACATTGGCTGGTTCACTACTCAAACCGATACCACCTCGCATTTATGAGTACAGTTAATGAACTGCTGAAGCAGTTGATGGACTTCCACGCATACGATCTGCTCCATCGGGATGCTGCACTGGCCCTGACCATCGCGCCGGAAAACACAAAAGCCTACTATTGGCTTATTCGCTCGTACCAGAAGCAGCACATGGACGAGATGGCAGCGGGCGAGCTTGCGGCTGCGAAGCAAAAGCTGCCCGAAGATGAATACCAGAAACTACTCAACTCACTCGAATGATAAAATAACGTAGTTGCGTCATGCGACTTTCGTGTGACCTTCATACAACTTCTGTGTGACCTTATTTTTTCTAAAATCGTTCCATGTGACTTTCATAAGACCGTCATGTGACTTCTATAAGACCCTCGTGTGCTATGATAACAAGGCAAGTCAAAGCCTTGTTGTCTGGCCGCGAGGGTTTTATTTTTTTGTCCTTTTTTTAGCCGGATAAACCGCTTTTGACCTGTAACGAAGAAAAATATATCGAAAGCCTGAGATGCATTAAAGGCTGAGGATACTCATATTGCTTTCCATCCGCGGATGGAAAACAGTGTTTGTACCCTTTTCTTTAATGCGTCTCTTTTTTGCGCCCAAAGAAAAGCCAGTGCCCTGTCCAACAGTGAAGTGTCCTCATCCTCCGCATCCAGTGGAAAGGACATTTCATGTTTCTTTTTGCCCTCTTTTCGTGGCTGGAACTGGCCGCAAAGTATCCCTAGAATCTCCAAATTTTCAACTTTTTACGCTTTATCGAAAATTTGGAGGTTTAACATGGGATTTAACAATGGTTTTGAGCATGTACGTCTGGAAAACAAGTGGAAGAAACTGCGTATCCAGTACCGGGAAGCAGGAATGTCAGAGGAAGCAATTCAAGAGATGTACAACTTTGATGTTCAAGTTGTCAACTCCGAACAGCGGTACTATCGACATTCAAAAGACCTCGCCTTTAATGATGAAGACACGGAGGACACCCATAGTAACGACCGCTATGAAGAAGCTATTTTGATGGCCGACACATACAGGGAGACCAAAAGTCGTTTTACATGGATTGGCGAAATTGAAGATGAACGCTTGCTCTCTGCCCTTGAGAAATTGAAAGAGGAGGATTTGAAAATTCTGACCTTATATGCCTATGACGGCTACACTGTTACTGAAATTTCTAAAGTTTTACGCTGCTCTCAGCCTACAATTAGCATCAAAATCAAACGAATCACTAAATTTTTGAAAAACTTTGAATTTGATGCTATGGATTGAGCTTTCTCGTGAGCTAGTAAGTGAGGGGACAATTCACCAGACGGCTCTCGCCGCTGGTGATATGTCCACACTCACGGACCTTGAAAGCTGAATAGTTCAATCATCTGGTACTTCAAGATAATGATACTTCTGTTCAACGCAGCCCGGTCAGCGTTAGGCGGGGTGGCTGAGATGCCAATGGAGCGGTACACAAGCCCGCCGCCAGATGATTCCCCACTCTCAGGGAGCCGAGGGCGAATATGAGAGAACTTTATTCATATTTTCATCGCACTGCCAAATCGGCAGAGCAGTGATCTGCAATCCCAACACGATTCCCCAACAAATAACACGTTGGTTTGCAATAAAGCAGGAGCGGTCGGATGCCGTTTTCGGTCTCCGACAACTCCTGTTACTTTTACTTATCCATATCTATCCGCAAAACAACTACCCGACATAGGAGGACATCTCTATGGTTGAATTGAATCCTACCGTGCGGGAGCAGGAGATCTACGAGGAAATGGAGCTGACCCCGGAAATGGTCAAATCCATCCGAACCCTCTGCGCGACCTGCCTCCGGCACTTCGTGGAAGCTAAGGCTTTCAAAATTGCGCTCGTGCCCAGCCCTGACAAGAGCATGGACACCTGCACGGTCTGCCAGACCAACCGTGGGCATGACTATGTTGTTATGCACCGGTAAGTCCGGCACTGCACTTTGTCACCGGGGAGGTGATAACACACCCCATTAAAATGAATGCCACCATAAATTGAACGAAGCCCGCTGCCAAGAAAAAGCAGCGGGCTTTGTACATAACAAAACATGGAGGTAAACATTTGCAGCAAAACTGGAAGTTCCGGCGCGGAGACATTTACTACGTCCAATTCGGAAACACAAGTACCGGCTCGGAACAGCACGGCGACCGCCCTGCGGTCATCATTCAGAATGATGTGGGCAATACCTACGCACCGACCCTCATCGTTGTCCCTCTGACAAGCAATACGGAAAAGAAAGTAACTCAGCCGACACACTGCTTGTTGGAAAACGAAGGGCTGTCTATGTCCTCTATGGCTCTGGCAGAACAGATCTTCACCATCGACAAAAGCCGCATTTTGAAATACTTAGGGCATCTCGCCCCGGAAGATATGCAGCGGCTCGATTATGCCTTGAAGAACAGTCTTGCCTTGAACCCACTGGGCAGCATTCGGAAGCTCAAGCCCATCATCCGCTCCACGGCAGCGTATGCGCCGCCGGAAGTAGTGGATGGAAAGCCACCCATCTATCCCTACACACCCATCAAATCGTCCTTTGAGGACGCAGGGAGCGTGGAGGAAATGATGCTGTACACCGAGCTGCAATCCGCTGTTCATGCCATGATACAGCGACTCGAATACAGCTTTACCTTTAATCCCAGCCTGCTCACCATCCCGAAGCGTAAGCAGCAGGTCAGTGAGATTTTAGCAGAAGCCGAAAAATACATCTGGAGAATCCGGGAGGAAATGCAATGCGACTGAGCAACACCAACAACTTTTCCGCATCTTTCAATGTGGCCACTCCTTATCAGATGGTGGTCATTCACAGCAGCAAGCTAATCTACCCGCGCGAGCTTTATCAGCGGGGCATCCAGCGTAAGCGCGTTGAGCTGATTGCAAGAGACTTCAATGAATATACGGCGAATGAGCCGAAGGTCAGCTTTCGCAATGGCCGGTATTATGTAACGGACGGTCAGCACACCATTGAAGCGCGTATCCTGCGCAACGGTGGCAAAGACCTCCCGATTCTCTGCAAGGTGTATACGGGTCTGACGATGCAGCAGGAAGCCCTGTTCTTCGCAGAGCAAAACGGTCACGCTGCACCGCTGACGGCGGGCATCAAGCTCCGTGCCAAGGTCGTGGGCGAGGATGCTCTTTCCATGGCATTCCTCGCAGCCACCAACCGGGTGGGTCTGGACTTCAACTATGACAGCTTGCAGTTGAGCGACTACCGCATCAGCTGCGTAGGCACTGCACTCAAGCTGTACAACCAGATGGGCGAGAAAATCTACTGCGAGGCTCTGCGGCTGATTGTGGACGCATGGGAGGGCAAACCCGATTCCTTCCGTGCCGCAGTCCTGAAGGGTGTGATGTACTTCGTGGAAGTGTATCACGGTGAGTTCAACGAGGAACGGCTGATCCGTGCCCTGCGCAGCGTCCATCCCATGGAAATCTACCGCACCGGGATGGACAACCCGGCAAAGCTGCCCGGATGGAAGAAATACGTTTTCCCCATCTATGCGGCGTACAACGGCAAATCCCGTAAGGATGCCCTGCCGATGAAGTTCTGACATTTACAGGAATCTCTCCTTAAAGACAATGGGCATCCGCACAACGCAGATGCCCATTGTTACATATTAAGACAACAGCATTTATTCATAATAGGAGTTACAATCTTATGATCGATAAATTTTCACAGGTCGCAGAGAACCTTCCTGCGGCTGACCGTGATGCCGACCGGCAATATCATGTAATCAATGGCTATCCTGTTGTTTTCAGTTTTTCCAAAGAACCCAACCCGGAAGCATTTGAGCGCATTCGGAACATCCTGCTTGCCACCAGCTATACGAAGAAGGTAGGTTGACATCATGGACGAATGCAGAACCAAACGCTATACTGAGTGCGGTAACGGGCGGTGCTACAAGCCGAACCATTGCCGGACGTTCTTTGACAACGAAATAAAGCCTGTCCCCACTTTTGTTATGAAAGTGAGGAATTTACAATGACAGAAAACAACAACCGCGTCTGCTGCTTGTACCGCGTTTCCACCGATAAGCAGGTGGATTTCACTTCCAACCATGAAGCTGACCTGCCCATGCAGCGAAAGGCTTGCCATAAGTTCGCTGAATCGAAGGGCTGGGTCATCGTCCATGAAGAACAGGAAGAAGGCGTGTCCGGCCACAAAGTCCGGGCCGCCGCCCGCGACAAGCTACAAATCATCAAGGACTATGCCCGGAGGGGCAAGTTTGACATCCTGCTGGTGTTCATGTTCGACCGTATCGGTCGTATCGCAGATGAAACTCCCTTTGTTGTGGAATGGTTTGTACGGAACGGCATCCGGGTATGGAGTACCCAAGAGGGTGAGCAGCGTTTCGACAACCACACTGACAAACTGCTGAACTACATCCGATTCTGGCAGGCGGACGGAGAAAGCGAAAAGACTTCCGTCCGTACCCGCACCAGTCTGCGCCAGCTTGTAGAAGAAGGTCACTTCAAGGGCGGAAATGCGCCTTATGGCTATGACCTTGTACGGAGTGGGCGTATCAACAAGCGCAAGCATGAACTGTACGAACTGCACATCAACGAACAGGAAGCTGCCGTAGTGCGGATTGTCTTTGACAAGTATGTGTATGAGGGCTACGGCCCGCAGCACATTGCTACCTATCTGAACAATTCTGGCTATCGCGCAAGGTCTGGAAAGTGCTGGCACCCATCCAGTATTCGGGGGATGGTACAAAACCTGACCTACACCGGCGTTCTCCGTTGTGGGGATGCACGGTCAGAATTGATGCCGGATTTGCAGATTGTCCCGCAGGAACAGTTTGAAAACGCACAGCGCATTCGGAATGAACGCTCTGTGCGCTCAACTGCGGAAGCCGAAAATCGCCTTCCTTTGAACATCCATGGGAAGTCGCTGCTTGCCGGCAACGCTTACTGCGGACACTGCGGTGCAAAGCTGGAACTGACCAGCAGCCGTAAATGGCGAAAAATGGCAGATGGTTCGTTAGACGATACGCTGCGTATTCGCTATACCTGTTACGGAAAGCTCCGCAAGCAGACCAACTGCACCGGGCAGACGGGATATACCGTCCACATTCTGGATGAGATCATTGATAAAGCTGTCCGCCAGATTTTCTCCAAGATGAGGGGTATCCCCAAAGAGCAGATCGTTACAAAACGCTATGAAAAAGAGAATGCGGAACGCAAGAATCATCTGCAAGACCTTCAGACACAGCGGAACAAGGCAGAAAAAGACCTGTTGGCACTGAAAACCGAGGTTTTAGCTTGCATCAAAGGTGAAAGCGTGTTACCGAGAGAAACCCTTGCCGAAATGATTACAGCGCAGGAAGAGAAACTCACGGAGCTGGAAAACCTTTGCGAAGCGGCCAGTGAAGAACTGGAGAAAACGGCTGAGCTGATGGATAAAGTGTCGCGGCTGTATGATGAACTGATTTCTTATGCTGACCTGTACGACAGTGCAAATTTTGAAGCGAAGAAGATGATCGTCAACCAGCTCATCCGCAGGGTAGACGTATATCGCGGATACCAGATCAACATCTCGTTCAACTTCGACCTTACTCCGTACATCGAGGGGGAGTGATACGTCCGCCTGCAAAACAGTCGGGCATCGAACAAGTATTTTCAAAAACAACGAAACAGCAAGAATTGGGGGTTGCCGTCCATGCGCCTGCAAAATCAGACTTTTGACTGATTTTTTCCGTAGCCTCCAAGAAATCAAAAAGAAAAGCACCATACTTCAAACGAAGTACAGTGCTTTTTTGGTGGAGAATACCGGGATCGAACCGGTGACCTCTTGCATGCCATGCAAGCGCTCTCCCAGCTGAGCTAATCCCCCATAAAATCCAAGAAGCGAACCTCTTGGATGGAGTTTTTTGTTGGGAATTGATTGTCGCAGGACTATCTGACTGGGGGTGTGTTTTGATACCAACCGGGCTCCCAGCTGAGCTAATCCCCCACATATTCAGTTTGTGTCCTGCGACGTGTGTTATTATACCAGCTGCACCGCCCTTTGTCAACCTTTTTTGCAAAGTTTTTTCAGTAAACTGAACCGTGCAGGCACATCGACCGGGCACAGCCCCCTTCACGCAAAACAGCGCATCCCGCAGGCAGGCTCTGCCCGAAGGATGCGCTGTTATTTTTGTTCCGGTTACTGCTTATGCTTGGAACCAAAGCGGTACTCTTTGCCCTCACGGATGCGCTGGATATTGGCCCGGTGCATCCAGATGACCATGCCGCCCATGATGGCAGCTCCCACCACGCAGACGATGAGGTCGTCAGCGGCGAAGCCCTTGAGCAGGCCGTAGATAAGGGTCAGCACCGGATAGGATGCCGCCATTGCAATGCTGCCCAGCGACACCATGCCGGTGGGCACAAGGCAGAGCAGAAAAACGACGGTCAGCACCGGCAGGAGGATGGGCTGGATCGCCAGGATGGCCCCTCCCGCCACCAGCACGCCCTTGCCGCCCTTGAAGCCGAAATAGATGGGCTTGGTGTGGCCCACCACAGCCAGAATGGCGGTCAGATACACGCCCAGATAGGGCGAAACGGCGGCATCTGCGGGCAGGAACCCGAAGAGCCAGCGGCCGATACAGACAGCTGCAACGCCTTTCAGCACGTCGCCTGCGGCGGTGAGCGCCGCTGCCTTTTTGCCAAAAGTGCGCAGCATGTTGGTCATACCGGCTGCACCGCTGCCGTGATTGCGGACATCATCGTGGTACAGGTACTTGCTGACCAGGATGCCGGTGTCCACGCTGCCCAGCAGGTAAGCCTGCGCAGCGGCAGCCAGAACGATGAAGAAGGTCATCATCAACAGCCGCCTCCCCTGTTACACATCTTTTGCGCCGACGCTGCCGGTGCCGCGCTCACGGATCACCAGGCGGATGGGCGTGTGTTCCAGACCAAAGTTCTCGCGGATCTGGTTGATCAGATACCGCTGATAGCTGAAATGGAACAGCTGCTTGGAGTTGACGAAGGCCACGAATGTCGGGGGACGGGTGGAAGCCTGGGTCAGGTAGAAGATCTTCAGGCGGCGGCCCTTGTCACTGGGCGGCTGCATCCGGGCGGTAGCGCGGGCCAGCATCTCGTTCAGGACACCGGTGGGCACGCGGGCACCGTTCTGGGCATCCACGTCACGGATCAGCTGCATCAGCTTGTTCACGTTATAGCCGGTCTGAGCCGAAATGAAGATGATGGGCGCATACCCCATGAAGCTGAAGCAATCGGCGTAATCCCGGCGCTGATGCTCCATGGTGTTGGTCTCCTTGCCTTCCACGGCGTCCCACTTGTTCACCACGATGATACAGGCCTTGCCCTGGTCATGGGCATAACCGGCCACCTTGCTGTCCTGCTCGGTAAAGCCGACGGTGGCATCCACCAGGATCAGGGCCACGCGGCTGCGCTCCACAGCGGCCAGTGCACGCACGACCATATAGCGCTCGAGGCCGTCAGAGATGTTGCTGCGCTTGCGCAGACCGGCGGTATCGGTAAAGATGAACTTGCCGTAGGCGTTGTCCACGGGGGTGTCAATGGCATCACGGGTGGTACCGGCCTCGTTGGCAACGATCATCCGGTTCTCGCCCAGAATGCGGTTGGTCAGGCTGGATTTGCCCACGTTGGGGCGGCCGATGATGGCAACGGGGATGCGGTCTTCCTCCACCACGGTCTCGCTGAAATCAAGGTGGGCGCAGACAGCGTCCAGCAGGTCGCCGGTGCCGTGACCGTGCACGGACGAGATGGGCAGCACCTCGTCAAAGCCCAGGTTATAGAACTCGTAGAGCTCCATGGGGGCCTCGCCGGTCTTATCGCACTTGTTGACGGCCAGGATGATGGGTTTATGGCTGCGGCGCAGCATGTGGGCTACTTCCTCGTCGGCGGCGGTCAGGCCGTTGCGCACGTCCGTGACCATGATGATGCAGTCGGCGGTGTCAATGGCGATCTGGGCCTGCTCCCGCATGTGGGCCAGAATGCCCTCGGTAGCCTTGGGCTCAATACCGCCGGTGTCCACCAGCAGGAAGTCATGGCCGTTCCACTCGCAGTTGGCAAAAATGCGGTCACGGGTAATGCCCGGCGTGTCCTCCACAATGGCAAGGCGCTGACCGCACAGCTTGTTGAACAGGGTGGATTTGCCCACGTTGGGGCGGCCCACCACTGCTACGATCGGTTTGCTCATAGGGGTTCCTCCTTTCTATAACAAAAGGTTTTATGCTCTTCTTCTCCTTGCAATGTGCAGGCCGCTGCGCAGCAGGGCGCGGGCTTCGTCGCCGCCAGAGGTCGGCAGCACCTCCACCTTCACGCCAAGGCGCTGGGCCAGCTGGTCGGTGGTGATGTCGTCCAGAAAGGTGTCTTTTTCCTCCCGCAGCATCACGGCGGGCACGCCCAGCGTGCCGCTGGTCAGCCTGCCCTCGCACTGAGCAATGATATCGGTCGCCGTTACAAGCCCGGCCACACCCACATTGCCGCCGAAGAATTTGTTCTTGATGGTATGCACCGTCACCTCGACCATGGGGTACTGGCGGTGCAGCTCAGCCATCATCTGGTGGATGAGCGGCGAAGCCATTTCGCCCGTGACCACGTCCATCTTTTTGGTGCCGTAGATGCGGTGGGGCTTTTCCAGCTCCGCCAGAAATTCCGAGGCATACAGGCGCATCATGCCCACGCCGTTTTCCAGCTGGTCAAAGTCCTCGTAGAACTCTTCCGGCGG
>OIDD01000225.1_pt1 | contig 33617 bp, 29 predicted proteins | sample 1606751 | NCBI WGS metagenome assembly OIDD01 (sample SAMEA3882544, study PRJEB24775) | human gut metagenome | biome: human-associated habitat; feature: intestine environment; material: feces | place: Netherlands | collected 2009/2010
ACGAGGATGCCCTCGCGAATCTGCAGGCCCGCCTTCATGACCGGGTTGAGAGAGGTCATGGGCTCCTGGAATATCATGCCGATCTTGGAGCCACGGAAGGAGCGCATCTCGTCGCGGGAGAGCTTGGCGAGGTCGAGCGAGAATTCGAGGTTCAAATTGCTCAGGTCGATGGAGGGGTCGGTGCTCTCGATGTTTACATAGGCGCGGCCGCGGCAGGAGACGATGGAACCGAGGTTCTCGCCCACGATGCCGCCGGTCATGCTCTGGCCGAAGATCGCGCCCGAGGCGTCGCACGCGCGCACGATGCCCGTGGCGAGGTTGCGGCCCGCGATGCCGCCGACGCTGCGTTTGCCGGAAACACTTCCGTTGAATGTGCAGCTTTCGATCGTGCCGTGGTTTTCACCCACGATGCCGCCGATATTTTCGCTGTCGCCGGACGGGGTGACCGTGCCCTCAACATTCAGGTTTTTGATGACGGCGTCCTTTTGCAGCACGCCGAAAAGACCGGCGGGGGAGACGCTCTGCGTGATGGAAAGGCCGCTGATGGTGTGGCCGTTGCCGTTGAACGTGCCGCCGAACGTCGGGATGGGGAGCTCGTCATCGTCGGTCAGCTCGATATCGTTGTCAAGCACGACGGTTTTACCGCGCGACCAGGAGTCGAGCGTGCAGGAATGCGCGAGGGATCGTAAGTCTTCTGCGCTCTTGATATGGATGGCGCCGTCCCCGTCTGCCAAGACCTGCGTGACAGGGAGAAGCGAGATGAGCAGCAGGCACGAGAGTGCAAGCGCGCAGAAGCGATAGAAATGATTAGTCTTCTTCATCGTCTTGCTCCTCATTTGCAGATCCGGAGATCAGATTCAGGTCGATGTCGCCCTCGACCGTGGCGTGCATGATGCCATGCACCGTACCATTGATGTTGCCGCGCACCATGCCGTTGACGGAGACCTTACCGTGACCCGATTTCTTTTCCGTGATGGACGGGACGGAGAACGAGGTCTTGTCGACGATGCCGCTGCCGATGAGCAAGATCTGCGGCAGGGCGAACATGACCATGATGATGGAGATGACCGTGCCGCGGCCAAGGCTCTCGCCGATGCCCGCGATGACGGGCTCAGATGTCATGCTGCCGATCAAAAAGCCGCAGATCGAGAGGATCGAGCCGGAGGTGATGATCGTCGGGAAGGCGAAGTTCAGCGTCTCGACGATGGCGTCGCGGTGGTGCATTTTGGATTTGAGCTCCTGATAGCGGCTTGCGATGACGATGGCGTAGTCGATGTTCGCGCCCATCTGGATGGAAGAAACAATTAGATATCCTAAGAAGAAGATGTACTTGCCCGTGATGGTCGGGAACGAGAAGTTGAGCCAGATGCAGCCCTGAATCACGAGGATCAGCAGCACCGGCATACCGGCGGAGTTGAACGTGAAGAGCAGCACCAGCATGACCACGAGCACCGACACGATGCTGACGACCTTGTTATCCACGGCGAAGGACTTTTCGAATTCGTATTCGTTCGTCGATTCGCCCGCGAGGTAGACGTTTTCATCGGGGTAATACTTTTCGGCAATTTCGAGAATTTTGTCGGTGAAGGCGTAGGTCTCGTCGCTGCTTTCGGGCAGCGTGAGGTAGATGAGCATGCGGTCGTAATCCGTACCTTGAAGCTGGGCCTTGGCGCTGTTCATCTGGACCTCGGCATCCTGGAGCATCTGCGTCTGGTCGTCACTGAGCGTCACGATGCCGGAATCCACCTGATCGCAGACAAAGAGAAACATGTCGATGAGCGGGACTTTGTAGGTGGCGAGATTGCCCGCAAGTTTGCCGTATTCTGAATGCTGCGCGGCGTAGGCGGCGTAGACGACCTGCGCGGCCTCGTAATCGAGACCCGCAAGCTCGGCGAACTGGCGCGGCGTCAGCTTGTCGGCCAGCATGTAGCCGTCGAGTGCTTCGATGTTGGTAAGACCCATCGTGGAGTCGACCTCGTCGTACTGGCCGAGCTCGTCTAAGATGGCGGACTCCTTGTCGTAGTCGCCCGTGGGGACGATGAGCGCCAGCATGTTCTTCGAGGTGAAGTTATCCTCGATCATCTGCTGGGCAAACTGCGTCTCATTCTGCTTGGGGGCGGAGATGAGGCCATAGCCGTAGGCGTAGGGGCAGTCGGACGACAGGCGGTAGCCGATGACGGCCAGCACCACGAAGACGATGGGGATGATGTAGCGCGTGGCATAGTCGAGCTTGCCGACGAACGGGATCTTCGGCACGAAGCTGCGGTGCTGCGTGCGGTCGATCAACGGGCCGAAAAGCATCAGAAGGCCTGGCATCACGATGAACGCCGCGAGCAGCGCGAACAAAATCGACTTGATGAGGCAAAGCGCCATATCGGGACCGAGCTTGAACCGCATGAAGAGCATCGCGACAAGACCGCCGATGGTCGTGAGGCTGCTCGCACCGATCTCGGGGATCGACTTGCTCAGCGAGACGATGACGGCCTCACGCAGCGGCAGCAGCCGGTGCTCCTCTTTAAATCGGTTGCAGAAGATGATGGCGTAGTCGATGGACAGCGCCAACTGCAAGATGCTTGTGACCGAGTTTGAAATGAACGAGATTTTGCCCATCAGGAAGTTTGTGCCCTGATTCAGCACAAGTGCGACCACGAACGTCAGAATGAGCACCGGCACCTCGCCGTAGGTCTCGGACGTGAAGAGCAGCACGATGACAATGACGATGGCGACATACACCATGATGACGCTGATCTCGTGGTCGATGGTCTCCTGCTGCGTGTTGCCAAGGTCCGTGTCGACATACAGATCGTAGTCGGACAGGTATTCCTTCACGGCTTCGAGCGAGTCGAGACAGGCCTCGTCATCCTCACTGTAGGCAAAGGTGATGGAATAGAGGGCGGAGAGGTTATTATAATGTGCGGTGGTCTCGTCGTAGTCCACGCTCTGCACGCCCTTGATCTCCTTGATCTTGGGCTCGAGCGCGGCGGCCTGCTCTGGCGTGATGTTGGCCACCATGACCTCGGCCGTGCCATAGGTCGTGAACTGCTCATCCATGATGTCGAGCGCCTGCTTCGTCTCGGAATCAGACGGCAGGTAGTACGTCAGGTCGCTCTCGACCTCGACCCAGTTGCGGGAAAAGGCGGAGAATACGAGCAGAATGATCGTGAGCAGAAAGATGAGATTTCGCTTGTCGACGATGACCGTCGACAGCTTTTCCATAAAGCTGGAGCCGGTCTCCTTGGTTTCGTTACTCATGGCGGTACGCATTGCCTCCTTTCTCGTGGGTGGGTCTTCGCTTCTTCATGCGCTCAAGGCCGCTTTTGATCGGCGGCTCGGGCGGGGCGAGCTGCACCACGTCGCCGAGCGAACAGTCGAGCTGGCGGCAGATGCGCACAAGCACCTCGAGCGAGACGAGCTCATTTTTCGAGAGCTTGGCGAGCGTGTTGGAGCTGATGCCGACCTCGCGCGCAAATTCCGTTTTATTTAAGCCCTTGTCGATGAGGAGCTTAAAAAGGTTGCTGTAGGTAACATACATGGTGGTACCTCCTGTTCAATCGTCAACATTATATGAAAATATCCGGAAGAAGCAAGATTAAATTTGCAAAAGCAGATATTTTTTGAACAAATCTGGCAAAGTGACAAAAACAGGCCAGTACAGATGAACAATGCGCAGCCCCTTTTGAAGCGGGGATTTGTTGATCGAGTGAAGGAGAAGATGAAAAAGGGCAAGGAAGCACAGGAGAGCGGTAAAAAGACATCTTGACTTTTGCACTGTCAGTTGCTATGTTTCGGTTAGAGATGACTAACTGACGTAAAACGAAAGAAAATCGGAACGAGAGCATAGCGAGACGAGGCAGAACGAAGGAAACAGGTATTTTTAGGATAAGAGGAGACTTGGCTATGAAAATTTTAGTATTCGGCGCGGGCGTGCTCGGCTGCAATCTGGCGCGGAATTTCTTCCGCGCGGGAAAGGACGTCATGCTGCTGACGCGGGGAGCATGGGGCGAGAGCATCCCAAAAAACGGCCTTCGGATCAAGGATAAGTTTTCGCCCCGCATGTCGGTCAGCCGCATTCCGGTCACGGCGGAGCTGAAAGCGGAGGACAAGTACGACGTGATCTTCGTCGTCCTGCGCTATACGCAGCTCGACGCGATCCTAGATACCCTGCGGACGAATCCGACAAAGAATATCGTCTTTGTGGGAAACGACATGCGCGCAAGTGCGCTGAGCGCTTCGCTGCCGGAGAAAAACGTGATGTTTGCCTTTGCGTCCTCGGCAGGCCATCGGGAGCGGGAGTATGTGGCGTCCGTCGACCTCAAAAAGCTCAAGGGCAACACGGCCTATTTAAGCCGACTGATCGACGCTAATATCGAGGGCTACCGCGCGATCAAAAACGCGGGACATGAAATTTTGCCGAAGGACAACGTGGAGTTTGAAGGCGCGGCGTACCACAAGACCTGTCTGCGCTTTTTCAAGCTTATGTGCGCCACGAGCCTCGGGAAGATCTGCGCGTCCGACCACGCGATGAACGCGGTCGACGAAATGAGCGCGCTGAACCGCGATTTGAAGGCCTTCTTCGATGAAAACGGCGCGAAATATTCCGTGTGGCAGGAGCTTGAGCAGGAAGTCGCAAAATACCTGAAGTGAACAAAGGGAAAGCGCCCGTCATTTGGCGGGCGCTTTTTTTGCCCGCTCACGGAAAAATCAGACTCCGGCGAGGCGTCGGTGAATTTTTCGACAGATATTGCCAAAGCGGATGATCCATGACTGATACTGAGAGCGCCCGGACAAAAAATGTTTGGGCACTCTTACTGTATGAATAAATTGTAATTTTCCCATGATTAAGAAGTAAATATTGTAAAGGAAACTTGACAAGATGGGCGCGTCATGCTATAGTAAGTTTGTAAAGGAAACTTGTCATGCAAGGAGGCGTTTTTTTGAAGAATAAAGTTGAGCAGTTACGAAAGGAGCGAGGATTAAATCAAGATGATTTTGCAAAAATGCTTCGTGTTTCAAGACAAACCATTAGTTCAATCGAAACAGGAAAGTATAATCCATCATTGGAATTAGCTTTTGCAATTTCAGACTTTTTTGGTAAACGGATTGAAGAAATCTTTATCTATGAAAGAGGTGCAGAAAATGAAAAAGAGTAATTTGATAACCGGGATACTATATGTGCTTTTCGGTGTGGTTTGTTTGATTGTTGCGCTATTGATTGAAACAAAGTTAGAGGGCATTTTATGGGGCTTTGCTGGCGCAGGTATCTTCCCTGGAATTATGATGATATGCAAATATTTTTATTGGAGTTCCCCCAAGAATAAAGAGCAATACGAAGAACGTTTGGAGAACGACCGAATTGAGCAACATGACGAGTTGAAAACAAAAATTAGAGATAGAGCCGGAAGATATGCTTACGGCATAGGACTGGTGGTTATTTGTTTCTCTATTTTGGTTTTCAGTATTCTCGGAGCATTGGAAGTTATCGACAATGCTCGCATGATCATACTCTATCTCAGCGGATATTTAATGTTTCAAATTATCACAGGAATTATCATTTTTAATAAGTTGATGAAAAAGTATTAAGGGAAATCTCTTTAGGAACTAAAGGGCGCACTGCTATACTCTCCTATCGGGAGTATAGCACAAGGGATGATGACGGGAATGTGGAGGATAGCGGAACTCTGCTGCTGCGCATGGTGTGTTGCACAAGGCGCTGCAGCAGGCGGTGGCAATCGGTTATCTGCGCTTCAATCCTGCCGATGCCTGCAAGCTGCCTCGCGTGGAGCATAAGGAGATCAAGCCGCTGGAGGGGTGAAAACAGAAAAAAGGAGCGGAGCTGCGCCCCGCTCCTTTGCTATCTACAAATCGAAGTCCAAGCAATTTTTCCTTTAAACGCGGATATTATCTTCATCAATCGATAATACCGCTCATCACATCACGATACGTCTTATCCAAAAGCTCGCGTAAATCCGATGTGTCCGCCTGATAGCGTTCATTATTGATCGAAATGGTATCTTCATCCAGTTCAACAGGGATATCTTTGTCCGATATTTGAATCCAAAAATAGTAAAAGCTATCCGACATCCTGTCTACTTGATCCGTTGTTTCCTGCACATCCAGTTCATTGATAGCACGCACGATCTCTTTCACTCGGTCATCGTTTGTCACCATATAATTCGGCTCATTTTGAGGGTAAATTTTAAAACTGATATAGTTTGCGTTTTCGGCGTCGAGCGGAAGTACGCTGTGATCGTGGCAAAAATAGGCGATAGCCGAGACGATCAGGATCAAACCGAAAATGCAAAAAAGTTTTTTCTTCATCGCTGGCAGCCCTCTTGAATACTGTTTTAAATTCACTGATATTTTAAGTATATCATGCAAAAGCAGCCGCCGCAACTTTTTCAAGGCAGTTGTGCGCTTTTTGGTGCGCTTTTGGAGTTTTCACGCATTTTCACACTGTGCATTTCGCTCTCAAAAGTTGCAAAAAAGCCTTGAAATCATACGATTTCAAGGCTTTTAGCTGGTCCGAGTGGCGAGACTTGAACTCACGGCCTCTTGACCCCCAGTCAAGCGCGCTACCAACTGCGCCACACCCGGATGATGTGTACTACTCAATGTCAGCTTAGATAGAATAGCACACCGGTCCGGAAAATGCAAGTCCTAATTTGAAATTTTTTCAAAAATTTTGTCGAGACCTCACCACGGGACTTCTTCATCCGCGCGCAGATAGAAGTGTCCGGCCTGCGGCGTGACGCCGGCGTTGGAAAACAGCCCTTCGAGCGTAACGAACTCGTAGCCCTGCTCACTAAGAACGTCGATGGTCTGAAGTGCGGCCTCGACGCTCGTGTCATATGGGTCGTGCAGGAGAACGATGTCGCCGCTTTTGGCGTTTTCGATGATGTGGTGCGCGACGAGGTCCCTGTTGCGCACGCTCCAATCCATCGTGTCGATCGTCCAGTAGATGAGCGGGACGGAGACGGCGCTTTTGAGTGCGTCGCTTGCAAAGCCCCAGGGCGGGCGCAGCCAGTAGTCACCGTCGCCGAGGATGGCGCGCAGCGTCTCGTCCGTTTTCTGGATTTCGGCGAGTGCAGCGGCGTCAGCGCTGTCAAGACGGATGTGCGTGTAGCTGTGGCCGCCGACCTGATGGCCTTCGTCTTTCATGCGGCGGACGAGATCTTCGTTGCCCGCGATCTGCTCGCCGATGAGGAAGAACGTCGCGTGCGCGCCGCGCTCCTTGAGCCCGTCGAGCAGAGCTGCGGTCGTCTGCGGGGAGGGGCCGTCGTCAAAGGTCAGCGCGATACAGCGCCGCGGCTGAGACGCAGCTGAGACGGCGACAGCTTGGCCGTCTTTGGCGCAGGAAAAGCAGAGGGCAAGAAAAGTCAACAAAAACAGCAGTAAGAGCGCGAAACGTCGTTTCAAGATCATCACCTCAGCCTCTATTTTACGCAGCAGGTGGACAAAAAAGACCAACCTGTATGACAGATGATGGAAAAAGTTTGTAAAAAGGAGCTGAAAACGAGAATTCCGCTTGCATACGGCGCAAGGATATATTATAATCCAAACATGCCGAATACTAATAGGAAAGGAATATCCTATGGAGAGCAAAAAGTTAGAAGCGCTGCTGATGGCGGTAGACCTCGGCAGCTTTACCAAGGCGGCGGAGGTGATGGGCTACACGCAGTCCGGCCTGACGCACATGATGAATTCCCTCGAACGCGAGGTCGGCTTCACGCTGCTTGAGCGCGGGCGCGGCGGCGTCCGACTGACGAAGGACGGCGAGCGCGTGGCGCCCGCCATCCGCGAATTCTTGCAGGCCAACGCGCGGCTTGACAGCACGATCGCGCAGGTGGCGTCCTCGCGCAGCGAGGTCATCCGCGTGAGTGCGTTCGCCAGCATGGCCATGCACTGGCTGCCGAGCATCATCCGCCGCTTTCGTGAGGAGCGGCCCGACGTTGATGTCGACATCCGCATGGCGGATCATATCCGCAGCCCCTATGAGCTTTTGGCGCAGGGAAAGATGGACGTCATCTTTGTCAGCCATCAGGAAGAGGAGAGTGGCTACGAGTGGATCCATCTGCGAGACGACACGATGTACGCCGTGCTGCCCAAGGATTATCCCATCGACGGACGCATGGGGTATCCGCTGAGCGAGTTCGACGGGCGTGACTTCATTATGCCTGCGCAGGGCTTTGACAAGGACATCATGCGCATCTTCAACCGCGTGGGCGTCAAGCCGCACATCCTGCCGACGGCAGTGGACGACCCGACGGTCATCAGCATGGTCGAGCACGGTCTCGGCGTGAGCATGATGACGGAGCTGACGCTGCGCGGCCGCGGCGACGGCGTGCTGCTCGTGCCGGTGGAGCCCAAGTCGGCGCGCGAGCTCGGCATGGCCGTGCGCGCGGGCGAGGGGCGGCAGGCGTCGCTCCAGCAGTTCCTTGAGTGCGCGCAGACGGTGCTCGCCGAGCTGGAGCCCAAATGAAAAAAGACTTGTAACGCGGCGCAAAAACGGGTAAAATAATCGATACGACTCGAAAAGGAGAAAAAGGTTTTCCATGCTGACATTCAAACCCGTTGCGCAGCGGGATCTTTCCCGCTTGCGTCGCTATTATAAGAATTGCAACTACCAATTATGCGAGTATTCCGCGCTCGTCAAGCTGATGTGGCGCGGACACCTGCACCCGCAGTATGCCGAGGCGGCGGGCTGCCTGATCGTGAAAAACTGCATCGACGGCAAGCCCTGCTTCGACTATCCCATGCCGGGACCGGACGGCGATGAGGAGGCCGCGCTTTGCGCCATTGAGGATTACTGCGTGGAGCAGGGTATCTCGCTCGAGCTGTCCGTCGTGCCAAAGGAGAAGGCGGCGAAGCTCTTAGAGCGCTATCCGCGCTTCCACCTCAACAATTTTCGTTCCTGGCGCGACTATATTTACGAGGCGAACGATCTGCGCGAGTTCCCGGGCCGCCATTACAGCGGCCAGCGCAACCACGTCAACAAATTCCGCAAACTCTATCCCGAGGCGCAGTTCCGTGCGCTGGGGAAGGATGATCTGCCGCTGATCGAGCGCTTCTGGCAGGACTATACGGAGGTGTTTGAAAAGACCTCGCAGTCGGCCAAGCAGGAGTTGGCGCTTGCCAAGACGATGCTGCGCCTGACGGGCGCGTCGTGGCTCTACGTCGGCGGTATGGAATATGAGGGGCGGCTCATTTCGATTGCGATGGCCGAGCGCTGCGGCGAAACGCTGCACGTCCACATCGAAAAGGCGCTCTACGGCTACGAGGGCGTCTATCCCGCGACGGTGCAGGAGTTCGCCCGCTGCTACGCCGTGGACGGCGTCAGGTATTTGAACCGTGAGGACGATGCGGGCGACTGCGGCCTTCGCACCTCGAAGCTCCAGTATCTGCCATGCAAGCTCGCGGAGAAGTTCTGCTTTGATGTGAAAAACGAGCTGGAGGACTTGGACGAGATCCCGACGCTCAAGACCGAGCGCCTGACACTTTCGGCCTTTACCGACAAGGACCGCGAGGCCTACAACGCGCTTTGCCTCGACGATGAGCGCAACAAGTGGTGGGGCTACGACTACCGCACCGACTGGAAGGGTGAAGACTTAGACTCTTATTTCCTCGACGTTGTGCGAGAGGACTTTGCCAAAAAGCGCGCCATCAACTTTGCCATCCGTTTAGACGGCAAGTGCATCGGCGAGGTGCTGCTCTACCGTTTCGACGGCAAGGGCGGCGCGGAGGAAGGCTGCCGCATCGCGCCGGAATACGGCGGACAGGGCTACGGCGTCGAAGCGTTCCGCGCCGTGGCCGAATGGGGCCTCTACCAGCGCCACCTGGGACACGTCGTCGCCAAGTGCTTCAAGGAGAACGACGCTTCTTATAAGATGCTTTCTTCCTGCATGAGGAAGAAGGGAGAGGACGAGAAGTTCTTCTACTTTAATAAAGAAGTTTGATATGCTCCCCCGCCTGACGCGGGGAACGGATAAGGGAGGGATATCTCTTTTCAAAAAGAGATATCCCTCCCTTACACCCTCCCAGAGAAAATTCCCATTGCAAGCGAGCAGCTCGAAGAGCTGCAATGCTTGCCGATTGTACTGCCATGCGCGCGGCGCTGCCGCGTTAGCATTGCAAGACGATTTGCCTCTGCTCCTATCATCCGCTGCCGCTCTGCCCATCTTGTAGGAGTACAGCCTAATCACCGTCTATCGCCAGTCTCCAGAATGTGGCGAGCGTAGCAATGCCACATTCCGCAGGCAGTCTGCCGCCGTGCAAACGTCACACGCGCCTCACGGTAGTAAGGCGCGGTTGCGAGTTGTCACGAATCGCAGGGATTCATGGCGAAGCCATGTACACCGCACCCGATTCCGCAGGCTGAGCAGTTCTTCAAGCCCCAGACCGGCAATGTCGGGGGTCGAGGGGGGCGCCCCTCGTCTTTCTCTGGGGGATTCAAAGGGGGTATTCTCTTCGAAAAGAGAATACCCCCTTTGGTGCCGCGGCGCGCACGCCGCTCCCCCTCCCGCGCTAGCGCGGGAAAAAGGATGCAGCGCTGCCGCGCTGCGATTGAATCCCCTGCGCCCTATAGGCGCAAAAAAGGAGCAGCCCTTTCGGGCTGCATAAACTCCCCGCGCCCTTTGGGCGCGAAAAAAGCCGCGCTTGCGCGCGGCAATAAAAAAGGAGCCTCTTTCGAGGCTCCTTTTTCAGTGGCATCAGCCATTATATCCAAAGAAGTTATTGAAGAAATCCCAGGGATTGGAGTAGTAGCCGTTGCCGCCATTGCCGTACCCGCCGTTGCCGTAACCGCCGTTACCATTGTAGCTGTTGTCGGTGCTCTGGTCGGAGGAACTCGTCTCCGTCGTCTCGGGCGCGGCGTCGAAGGTGAGCTCTACCTCGATCGTCTTACCCTCGCGGTAGACGGTCAGCGTCACGGTGTCGCCCGCGCTGTAGCTCTTCTTGGCCGCGACGAGGTCTTCGTAGGACGTGATGTCGGTGTCGTCCATCTTCGTGATGACATCGCCGAGCTTGAGCCCCGCCTTGTCGGCGGCGCTGTCCGGGTCAACGGAGCAGACGAAGACGCCCTCGGTCACGTCGTAGCGGTACTGCTGCGCCATCTGCGCGGTCATCGTCTGCGGCGTGATGCCCATGTAGGCCTTGTTGGTCACATAGCCGTTGGTCATGATGTCCTTGACGAGCGACACGACGTCGTTGATGGGAATGGCGAAGCCGATGCCCTCAACGGTGGTGTTGGAGTAGCTCGAATACTTGGCCGACACGATGCCGATGACCTCACCGTAGCTGTTGAAGAGCGGGCCGCCAGAGTTGCCGGGGTTGATGGAGCAGTCGACCTGGATCATGTTGAACGGCGTGCCGTCAACATTGATGGCGCGGTTGACGCAGGAGACGATGCCCTCGCTCATCGAGAACGTCAGCTCGCCGAGCGGGTTGCCGACAGCGGCGACGGATTCGCCGATGGCAAGCTTGCTCGAATCGCCCAGCACCACGGGCGTCGCGCCCGTCACGTCGATCTTGAGAACGGCGATGTCGTAGTCCTCATCACTGCCGATGACCTTGGCGTCGTAGGTCTCACCGTTGTAGAGCGTTACCTTCACGCTGCTCGCATCAGAGATGACGTGGTGGTTCGTGAGAATGTAGCCGTCCTCCGTGATGAAAAAGCCCGTGCCGCTCGCGGCGGTCTGCACGGTCTGGCCGAAGTAGTTCGTGGTGGCGGAAACGTTGATGGACACCACGCTGTTGACGTTTGAGGCGTAAACCTCCGACATCGACATCTGCGTCTTGCCGTCTACCTTGACGGTCTGCACCTGCGCGACCTCGCGGTCGCTGACCTGAACGCTCGTCTTGTTGACCTTGGTCGCCGCGCCGCTCACGCCTGCGCCGATGAAGCCGCCGACGAGCGCGCACACCAGCGCCAGCGCCACGATCTTGCCGGAAAGACCGCTGCCGCCCTTTTTCTTCGGGCTGCCGCCGGGATTCTTATCCCACGGGTCCTCGGCGTAGTTCTTCGTGTCGATCGGGGCGTTGGGGTTCTGCTCGTCGCCCTTGCGATAGCTGTAGTGATACAGGTTGTTTTCGTCTTCGTACATGATGATGACCTCCTATGGACTGAGACCCTTGCTGGCAGCCTCTTTGCTTTCGATGCTGCTATCATAGGGCATATTTATGTATATTTCTTGAACGCTATTTGACGATTTCTTAAATTCCCGATGACTTTTTTAAGTTTCTGTGATAATCGCGCGATTCCCCTTGCGATTTATTTCCCGTCATGATAAAATGAAACGCGACTGAAGAAAAAGGAGGCGGCGCACATGCTTCGCATCGACAACCTGAAGCTCCCCGTGGGGGTAAAGGAAGACAAGCTGCGCGCGGCCTGCGCGCACGCGCTGCGCGTGAGCGAGGAGGCGCTTGTTTCCGTTCATCTCCTGCGCCGCTCCATCGACGCGCGCGAGGGCGTGAAGCTCGTCTGCTCCTGCGCGGTCGAGGTCAAGAACGAATCCGGCGTTTTACGGCGCTGCAAGAATAAAAATGTGCAGCCCTACGCGCCGAAGAAATATACGCCGCCCGCGCCTGTTTCAGCGCCGGAGGTCTCCCCTGTCGTTATCGGCGCGGGGCCCGCGGGCCTTTTCTGTGCGCTGCTGCTGGCCCGCTGCGGCGCAAGACCTATCTTATTAGAGCGCGGGCGCGCGGTCGAGCAGCGAAAGCGCGATGTCGAGCACTTCTGGCGCACGGGCGAGCTTGATCTGACCTCGAACGTGCAATTTGGCGAAGGCGGCGCGGGCGCATTTTCCGACGGCAAGCTCAACACCGGCACAAAGGACCTGCGCCACGGCTATATTTTAGAGGAGTTCGTCCGCTTCGGCGCGAGCGAGGATATTTTAGTCGACGCCAAGCCTCATGTCGGCACCGACAAATTATATGTGGTGCTGCAAAATCTCCGCCGCGAGATCATCGACCGCGGCGGCGAAGTTCGGTTTTCCCACAAGGTTGTGGATATCGAGCAGAACAGCGGCAGCGTCACGGCGCTGCGCGTGAGCGCCCCCGAGGGGGAGTACACGCTGCCCACAAAGCACGTCGTGCTCGCGCCCGGCCACAGCGCGCGCGATACGTTCGAAATGCTGCAAAAGCGCGGCGTGCCGATGGAGCCCAAGCCCTTTGCCGTCGGCGTGCGCATCGAGCACCGCCAGCGCGACATGGACTTAGCGCAATATAAGGAGGCGGCGGGCACGCCCGGCCTCCCACCCACGTCGTACAAGCTCTCCTGCCACACGGAAAAGGGGCGCGGCGTGTTCTCGTTCTGCGTCTGCCCCGGCGGCGAGGTCGTCGCCGCCGCGTCGGAGGAAAAGCGCGTCGTGACAAACGGCATGAGCGAATTTGCGCGCGACGGCGAGAACATCAACGGCGGACTTTTGGTCTCCGTTACGCCGGAGGATTTCCCGTCCGGCGATACCCTCGCGGGCGTCCAGTTCCAGCGCGAGCTGGAGGACGCGGCCTATCGCCTTGGCGGTGGAAATTACGCCGCCCCCGCCCAGCGGGTCGAAGATTTTCTCAAGCATCGCCCGTCAACGGGAGCGGGAAAGGTCGTGCCGACCTATCTTCCCTCCGTCCGCTGGTGCGACCTGCACGGCTGTCTCCCGCCCTTTGTGTGCGAGGCGCTCGAAGAGGGCCTTCCGATGCTGGGACGGAAATTAAGGGGCTTCGATGCGCCCGACGCCGTCCTGACGGCGGTGGAGACGCGCTCTTCGTCGCCTGTGCGCATCGTGCGCGACAACTTGAGTTTTCAATCCGCCCTGCGCGGTCTATATCCCTGCGGCGAGGGCGCGGGCTACGCCGGCGGCATCATGAGTGCCGCGGCTGACGGCCTGCGCGTCGCAGAAATGATTTTGGAGGAATTGAACCATGAATGAAAAAATCGGCGTCATCATCGACTTCCTGACTCCGGCATACGAAAGGACGCTGCGCGACACCGCCGCACGCTGCGGCTACGACATCGTCTTCTTCCCCTCGTCCAAGGCGGCGGAGGGCAATGTGGACGACTGCACGATCCTCTACGGTCATCCGTCCCAGCGCGTTATCGCGGGCGCACGCAATCTCAAGTGGTACGCGAGCTGCTGGGCGGGCGTGGACCGCTTCTGCCGCGACGACCTGTATCAGAATCCCGACTGCCTGCTGACAAACGCCTCGGGTGCTTACGGCACGACGATCGCCGAGCATTCCGTCATGGTCTCGCTGATGCTGCTGCGCCGCCAGATGGAATACACCGAGATCATCCGCGAGGGCGGCTGGCGCGTGCTCCCGGGCGGCATCCACTCGCTCCACGGCGCGCGCGTCACGTGCCTCGGCACGGGCGACATCGGCACGGAATTTGCCCGCCGCGTGCGCGCGTTCCATCCCGCGAGCCTGACCGGCGTCAGCCGCAGCGGCCGCGCGAACGCGGACTTTGACGCCGTTCATCCCGTCACGGAGCTCGATCAGCTCCTGCCCGAGACTGACCTTCTCTTCATGTCTCTCCCCTCGGTGAGCGACACGGTGAACATCCTGAACGCAGACCGCATGGCGCTGCTCCCGAAAGGCGCTTACGTCATCAACGTTGGCCGCGGCACGGCCATCGATCAGGACGCGCTGATCAAAGCGCTGGATTCCGGGCACCTCGCCGGTGCGGCGCTCGATGTCGTCGTGCCTGAACCGCTGCCTGCGGATCATCCGCTGCGCAAGGCCAAGAACCTCCTGCTCACGCCGCACGTCGCGGGCAACATGACGCTCGGCTACACCTGCGAGCGCAACGTGCAGCTCTTCTGCGAAAATCTGGAAAATTACGCCGCGGGCCGCCCGATGCATCACCTCGTCGACCGCAGAAAGGGCTATTAAACCGCGTCGCGTTCCGCCGCTTTGCGGCGGGCGCAGCACATAAAAAGGCAGCAATATGAAAAATTCCCGCATCAAAAACGGTATCATGCGCATTGTGCAGGGTATCATCATCGGCGCGGGCGCGATTTTGCCGGGCATCTCCGGCGGCGTGCTCGCAGTCGTATTCGGCATCTACCGCCCCGCGATGGAGCTGCTCACGCACCCCAGGCGCGCGCTTCAACGCTACTGGCGGATGCTGCTCGCCGTCGGCATCGGCTGGGCGATCGGCTTTTTGGGCGGCGGCAGCGTGATCCTTGCGCTGTTTCACCAGTCGGAAACCGTCGCCACGTGCCTCTTCATCGGGCTCATCCTCGGCACGCTGCCCGACCTCTGGCGCGAGGCGGGCACGCAGGGGCGCGGCAACGGTTCGTACATCTCGCTGATCGTCAGCTTCCTCGCCCTGTTCGGCGCGCTGATGGCCGTCAAGTTCAGTTCATTTGCCGAGATGCCCGCAAACTTCTGGGGCTTTCTCTTCTGCGGCGTGCTGTGGGGCTTCAGCTTCATCATCCCGGGGATGACGTCGTCGTCCATCCTGATGGCGGTCGGCCTTCTCACGCCGCTGATCGACGGCATTGCCCAGCTTGATTTCACCGTGCTCGTCCCATGGGGGCTTGGCATGGTCGGCGTGATGGCGCTGTTTGCCCGCATTGTGAGCAGGCTTTTCGACACGCACTACTCCATCACCTGTCACGCCGTCATCGGCATCGTGCTTGCCTCCACGCTCATCATCATTCCGACGGACTTTGCCTCGACAGCGGAGATGGTCTGGGGCATCGCGTGCGCCATCCTCGGTGCGGTGCTCGCGTATTTTGGCAGCAAGCTCCAGCCGCAGGAAGACGCGGAGGCCTAAAAGAGAGAAAAAAAGAGTTCAGGCGAAAGCCCAACACTGTTAAGATAAGAAAACTAGACAGTAAAAGAAGCTCCCATGTCTACTTTTGATAAGTAGACATGGGAGCTTCTAGCTTGGCTTACCAATACCGTCTGCATCTGCGCCCTTTGCATTTTCCTCCATAATTAAGCACTGATTTTACAAAGCCATAAAGAACTGCTACCATAAATGCCAGAATATTACACATGATAATTTACCAGCTTTCTATAGTTTTTTGTCAGTCTAATACTACCTCTTCCGTTTTCTGCAATATCAGCCCACACAAGGATAGCATCTAGAACAGATTGCGGGTCAAGGACCGTCTCGCCTTTTACTTTATTAAAATAATTTAGTGCTATCGCGCCTGCTACAGTATGCTCGTTGCACTTTTCAGACCCAACTTTGTACTTGCGAGGTTGACCTTTAGAAGCTTCGCCGCCTTCACTTTTCAGCAGGTCTACTATAATGTCAAATACCCTAAATTCGTAAAAATATATGGGGCTAAGCGCATCGCAGTTAAAACCTGTACCACTTTCACTCAGGTGGATTTCATAGGGAATGTTCTTGTAAGAATAAACAATGGCTTTTCCGCCCGCTTCAATTAATTTGTTCCGTATAAGCGTTGAAGCGTCAGCTCCAGATGTTGCATGAAAGCTACCCATGTTCAATACCTCCACATTTTCGTTTGCCATTCCTAATGCTGTTATCACACGATCTAACTGTTTCTTCGCTGTTGGATAAGAGATACCGAGTGCTTCTTGAACTGCTTTCAAATTGCCACGCGATTTAAGAAAGCACATAAGAAAATCAGTATTGGCTGTGTCCAAGTAGTCAAAAGGGCTTAACTCAAATATATTTGATATTTCCAAACCACAATCCGGACAGGACAGAACTTTTGCAACGAGTTTTTGTTTGCAGGTAGGGCACTGCGTTAATAGCTTCACGAACTCACCGCCTTTTATACAAAGGGTACTATAAGAAAAAGCTAATGTCAATATAAGAATGAATAATTTTCATTCGTGTTATGGAGGTGAAATAATTGTTGCATCACGTTAATTAACCAGAGAACTCTTTCTAAAATATAAACATAATAAATGAGATTGCCAAAAACTGTAAAGGGAGAAAACATGAATTTTATCCCTTTACAGTTCTTATCTTAACAGTGTTGGGCTTTTTGCCTGAACTCTTTTTTCTATCACTCATTTGTCTGCGCCAGCAGCTCGCTGTAATTTTCAAGGCTCTGCGCTGCGGCGGTGCGCATCGCGCGCCACACTTCCTCCTCCGCGCCGCCGCGGACCGCCACGGTGCGAAAACCCGCGTCCTTCGCGTTTTGGATCGCCGCAAGCGAGCCGGAAAAGACGATCGTATCGTCCTTTTGCGAGTGCAGGCGCTTCATCGCGCGCTCGAACATCGTGCCGCTGTCCGCCTTGCAGAGCGCGACGGATTCTGTCAGCACGAAGCGGAAATACGAGTCAAGCCCCGCCTTTTCGAGCGCTTTTTGCGCGTCCTCCGCGCTGAGCGCCGTCACCGCGCCGAGCCACACGCCCTCCATCTTAAAAAGTGAAAGCGCCTTGTCGAGTCCCTCGCGCGCCGCGCCGTCGGGGGTGAAGAGGGTATCGCCCAGTGTAAAGATTGCGCTTTGCAGCCGCATATTCGGTTCCTCCTGTGTTTGAATGATGATTGCCTCTTATTATAATGCGCCCCGCCGTCATTTGCAATCGCGGCGAAGAAGAATATCCTATGCAGTGCGATTCTGTATAAATTTACGGATACATTCACAAAAGGATCTGAAAGACGGGGGCTTGACGCACTGCTTTGTGAAAAATGATGAACAAAAATACAGATTCAACGCTGAAATTTGGCAGGATTAGGTATGAATATTCCCTTGACTATGTATTTTTATTGAGTTACACTAAACTCATCAACTTTCCGCCGCTGTGTGTGGCGGCATAAGACCACTCTGGAGGACGAAAACCATGAAACATTATCCAAACTCTGTCAGCAAAGCGCTCGCGCTGCTGATGGCCCTGGTAATGACGCTCTCGCTCGCGGTCACGTCCGCGTTTGCCGTCAGCTACCAGGACATGAACCCCAAGGACGATGCGCTGCTGGGAACGAAATTCCCGGTCGACGCGACCATCACCCTTGTCACCGATGAAAACGGCAAGGACGTGTCCCTCTCCATCCCCGTGTCCGGCATGACGAAGGATGCGCTCGCCGCGGCCGTCAGCACCGGTACCGTTTCGCTCTCGCTCGAGCGCGACGATTCCCGCCCCTACGTCAACGAGGCGCTGTTCCCCTACGCTTACGCGGGCGGCCCTCTGAATGACTGGATGACCGAGGGCGACGAGCACCAGTTCACGGACATCAAGCTCTCCGCAAGCGAGAAAAACGGCAAGACCGTCCTCGACGTGAGCTTCCACGTGAATAACTACTTCTACTCCACCAACCGCAGAACCGGCGTGACAACGCCCGACTACAGCGTGCCCCATGTGAACGGCGGCTACTACATCGACCTGTGCGGCTACTTTGATCTCGTCGCCAAAAACAGCGGCAAGGATCTCGGCTCCGTGAGCGTCAAAGTTGCGCCGTATGAAAACTTCAACACCATGTGGGAGATCTACAAGGAGCTCGATACGATCGTGGCAAACGGCACGAAAAACGGTCTTTACGTGGAAGAATTCTCCATGGGCCAGTCCACCGCGGGCCGTGATATGCCCTATCTCATCGTGGCCGACTCCAAGGCGAGCGTGAGCAAGTGGCTCGCCCTGACCGAGCAGGCCGAGACCGATCCCGATGCCGTGCTCGCCCAGATCAAGTCCGGCGCGCTCGACGATATCCGCGTGCCCGTGATGTATTCCAACATCCACTCCAACGAGGTCGCCGCCACCGATGGCGTGCTCGACTTCGCCAAGATGATCACGAGCGAAAAGACCATCGACTACAAGACGCTCACTGGCTTCACCGCCGCGGGCGAAAAAGAGCTCAAGGAAGAGATGGGCCCTGTCGGAGCGGAGGGCAGCGTTGCCATCCCCGACCTCGTCAAGGATAAGGCCAGCTACTTAGGTTACCTGACGGCCGACAACAACGGCAAGTCCGGCAAGGTCGACCTTGAGAAGTACTACACCGTCGAAAATAAGAGCGTGAACGTCAAGGATGAGCTTTTGTCCGATGTGTTCTTCATCCTCGTCCCCGAGGAGAATGTCGACGGACGTACTTACCTGACGAGACATTCCACCAATGGCTATGACCTCAACCGCGACAACTCCTTCCAGACCACGAGCGAGACGGCCAACATGCAGCAGCTCATCGGCACGTTCAACCCCATGTCGCTTGCCGAGTTCCACGGCCGCGTGCAGGCCTTCCAGTGCGAGCCCTGCGATCCCCCGCACGAGCCGAACTTTGAGTACGACCTGCTCGCCGAGCACCTCATCACCGGCGGCGAGGCGCTGGGCATCGCGGCGGTCGCCAACAACGATGGTTACAACAGCTATGTCATCCCCCAGCGCGATTACCTGAGCTACACCGGCAACGGCACCGAGACCTACTGGGAAGACCCGTGGGACGATATGTCCACGAGCTACACTCCCCAGTTTGCCATGCTGCAGGGCACCGTTGCCTACACCGTTGAGCTGCCCGCCTACAACGATGATACCGCTCAGGCGGCGCAGTACGGTATCCTCGGCAACGCCGCCTATGTGGCTGCCGAAAAGCTTTCCTACCTTGCATCTCAGGTCACGATCTTCCAGCGCGGCGTGAAGAATCTAAACTCCGACGCGTATGAGCTCGTCGGCCAGTGGCTGTGCGACCAGAACGACGTCGAGGGCGCGGAGATGGACGTCTTCCGTCCCGAGTACAACGGCACGGGCCAGAACGGCAATTTCTATCCCGAGTGCTACATCATCCCGCTTGACGGCGAAAATCAGACCAACCTCCAGGCCGCCTCCGACATGATGGAGTGGCTCACGAGAAACGACGTCAAGGTCAACGTGACCGAAAAGGAATTCACCTATGACGGCGTTACCTACCCCGCCGGTACGATGATCGTCTCGATGTATCAGGCCAAGCGTTCTGTCGCCAACGGCGCGCTGTATGACGGCACGCTCATCAACGGCTGGACGATCCTCTACTCCGAGGGCATCACCTCCTTCAATGAAACGCGCGGCTTCGACATGGTCACCGTGGCCGAGCCCGCCGCCTACAAGAGCATCTCCGCCGTCTGCGGCGACGCGATGGATCACGACGACGCCCTCGCTTACACCAAGGCGCTGACCTCCTGCTTCACCGGCGACAAGAACAAAGACGTCATCCTCTCCAACGCCTCCGAAGACTCCACCGCCGCCGTCAACGAGCTTCTCAAGGCCGGCAAGGCCGTCGGCATGGTCACGAGCGGCGACCACATGGGCGATTTCATCTGCTCCTACGCCGACTATCAGACCGTCGCGGGCAAGTATCTGCTCTCTGCCGCGGGCGTCGACAAGACGAGCGTGAAGGCGAAGATCATCACCAAGTCCCCGACCGTCTACGTCCCCGGCACGCCTGCTGAAAGCGAGAAGGGATTTGTCTACACGCCGCAGATCAGCCAGAGCGCCGGCTGGAACTATGATACCGCCGCGATGAACCTCATGGGCTTCACCACGACCTCCGACGTGACCAAGGCGGACGCCGCCGCAGGTGCGGCGAAGCTCGACGCCGCCGCAAAGACCGCCGTGAAAAACGGCCTGCCGTATATCGGTTACAGCTATTCCGCAGCGTCCTCCGCCTCCGACCTCATCGCCGGCGTGGAATACACCGAGCTGGACGGCGCGATGGACTGCCTGACCCCCGTTGTCTATCCCAACAAGACCCTTGTGAACGCGAGCTACATTGCTGACGGCGACGATATCCTCTACGCCTACGGCCTCGGATACTTCTCCAAGGTCCCCGCCTCCGCGACGGTCCTCGTCAAGAGCGATAAGACCAAGACGCCCACCGAGGGCTTCATCCCCACGAACACCGCCGAGCGCGCCGCGGGCTTCAAGGCCTACCTAAACGGCGGCGTGCAGGGCTTTGCCTACAAGGAAAACGGCATGAATGTCGTCCTCTTTGCCAACTCCCTCACCCATAAGGTCCACCAGAGAGACGAATATGCCTACCTCAGCAACTTCCTCTTCTCCTCTGTCCTGAGCGACAAGAACTATGACGGCTCCGCGTCGCTTCCCTTTACCGATGTCGCCGACGACGCCTACTATGCCGACGCCGTTGTCTGGGCCGTTGCGAAGAACATCACCTCCGGCGCGACCGCCACGACCTTTGCGCCGAACGCGGGCTGCACGCGCGGCCAGATGGTCACCTTCCTGTGGAGAGCCAACGGCAGCCCCGAGCCGAAGTCCACGGCCACGTCCTTCACCGACGTGAAGAGCGGCGCGTATTACGAAAAGGCCGTTGCGTGGGCGGTGGAAAACAACGTGACCACCGGCACGAGCAGCACGACCTTCTCCCCGGATGCTTCCGTCACGCGCGCACAGGCCGTCACCTTCCAGTGGAGAGCGGCCGGCGCACCGGCGGCTGAGGGCACGAACGCCTTTGCCGATGTGAGCGCGAGCGCCTTCTACGCCCCCGCCGTGCAGTGGGCCGTCAACGCGGGCGTGACCACCGGCACGAGCGACACCACCTTCTCCCCGAACAGCAACTGCCTGCGTGCGCAGATCGTTTCCTTCCTCTACCGCGCCGCCAAGTAAGCGGCCACACAAAAAATACGCTGCGGAGCAATCCGCAGCGTATTTTTTGTTCCGCAGCTTCCACAGGGCGATCAGTTCCTGTGGAAAAGGAGCGAAAATTTTTCCGTCCCGCCTGTTGACTTAGGGGACATCGCAAACTATAATACTTCAAAAATGAACAGTTCAAAAAAGAAAGAAGGAAGGGCATGAACCGAAGCATATCAATCTCCCGAAAGATCGCTCTGGCCTACAGCGAAGTGTGCAAGCCGCTCTGCAAGGAGCTGGGCCTGCCGCAGACGGCCTTCGACATCCTGATGTTCCTGGGGAACAACCCGGACTATAAAACGGCCAGCGAGATCGTGGAGATCCACCGCCTCAAGGCAAATCTCGTGTCGGTCAATGTGGAAAAGCTCGTGCAGGAGGGTTATCTCACGCGCTGCGCGGTGGCGGGCGACCGGCGGAAGACGGAACTTCTCTGCACCGAAAAGGCAGCGCCCATCCTCGCGCGCGGGCGGCAGCTCCAGAAGGATTTTTCCGAGAGCCTCTTTGCAGGCATGGACGAAGCGCGGCGGGAAGCCTTCGCCGCGGCGCTCGCGGAGATCGAAAGCAATCTTGATGCAATTCTGGAGGCAAACGAACCATGAGTATCCTGACGACCGTTCTGGTCACATTTTTTGCGGGCATGGGCGCGGGGCTCGGCACCGGCTTTGCCGGGATGAGCGCCGCCGCAGTCATCAGCCCCATGCTGATCACCTTTCTGGGCGTTGAGCCCTACATGGCCGTGGGCATCGCGCTCTCGTCCGACGTGCTCGCGAGCGCCGTCTCGGCCTACACCTACCACAAAAACAAGAATCTCGACATCAAAAACGGCCTCATCATGATGGCGAGTGTGCTGCTCTTCACCGTCATCGGCAGCTATGCGGCAAGCCTCGTCCCCTCGGCGACGATGGGCGGCTTCTCCGTCTTCATGACGTTCCTGCTGGGCGTCAAATTCATCCTGCGCCCCGTGATGACCACGAAGGAAACGATGGCGCAGGTGGAGGCGAAAAAGCGCGCGGTGCAGTCGCTCGTCTGCGGCGCGATGATCGGCATGATCTGCGGCTTCATCGGCGCGGGCGGCGGCATGATGATGCTGCTCATCCTCACGAGCGTCATGGGCTACGAGCTGAAAACAGCCGTCGGCACGAGCGTTTTCATCATGACCTTCACCGCCCTGACCGGCGCCGTTTCCCACTTTGCCATCGGGGGATTGCCGGATACGCTCACATGGGCGCTGTGCGTCGTTTTCACGCTCCTCTGGGCGCGTATCGCCGCAGTCTTTGCCAACCGTGCGCAGCCCAAGACCCTCAACCGCGCCACGGGCGTGGTGCTCGTGGTGCTGGGCATTGCCGTGATGGGCTTTCAGCTGCTTGCGTGAAAATGCGCCCCTTTGACGGGCACTTCGATTTTCTTCGCCATCACAAGACCTCCTGCGTCCCTTCGTTTCCGATAGGAAGGCAGGAGGTCTTTCCTTTTGCCGAAAACAAGAAAAACCTCACTTCCGAAGAAGTGAGGTTTTGGTGGAGACTGCTGGACTCGAACCAGTGACCTCCTGCGTGTGAAGCAGGCGCTCTAACCAGCTGAGCTAAGCCTCCTCAAAACCCTTGTGAAAACTGACTTTTTGGATTTGTTCGCCTGATTTTCAAGAAACCAGACCGCCTGATTTTTCCGAGAGTGATGTTGTGGATTTTTTAAAAAAGTGCAGGTGCACAAGACAGAAATTGAAAAAATTTCATGTTTACCCCTTGCATCTTTTTTGATTATGAAGTACTGTGTGCATACAGGCTACTTAGAAGCGACCGTCCGCAAACGCTTTTTAAGTAGTTTGAATAATAAATAAGGAGGACGCTTATGAAGAAAAATTAGAAGCGTCAATTACTTGCCTCTATAGAGGTACGAAGAATAATTACGAGCCGTTTTACAGATGGTGAGCCATTTGCTTCGTTTAATGCCCTGTGCAGAGAACTTGGATTTGAACCGTGTAAGGGAAAGCGGCGCAAAGAGCTTGAGAAAGAAATGCGATGCTTCTTTGAATGGGAAAAGACAGGTACGGCAAATGAGATTCGTGTTACAGCATTGTATTTTGACGCACCAAAAGAAAGCCGTGACCGGAGAACAGGAGTACACACAACACCGCTGAATGACCTGATGCAGCGAGCATTACTCCAACACATTGAAACGGGAACGTATACAAAGAGTGGGATATTGAAAAGACTTGGCATTCTTTATACAGAGACCGGCAATGAGGGCATAGAGTTTTCAGAATTCCTTGATGCGTACAGGGGTAAGATTTTTAAGCTTCTGAACAGTAGCTTCATCCAGCTTGAGAAGAAGCAACAGGCAACGTGGACAAAGACGTATTTGAGAAGCGATACTTGGGAAGTAGTGTCTGCTGAGGTAGTATCAAATTATTTGCAAATCAAGTCAGATGTGCTCGTGTTACTGAATGAACCTAACGAAGCGATGGTGTTTCGCCATAAGAGATGGAAACAGTATGCCGAACAGGTGGATGCAGCAATGTATGACCGATACGGGTATTCTGTTTGTGAGAAGCAAGTTGTAGAGATACAAAGTGTGCCAGAGGATTTGGAGCCAGTCAATGCAAGAGAGCTGCTGTCAGCAATCCTCGAAGATATGGTAAGAAATGTGGATGTTGGATTCAGAGGCTTTGGAGAAAATCGCAGACTGGTACGTTGCAGAAGAGAAGCAGAACACTTGAAAAAACTTCTGTTGCCAGAGTCCTAACCAGAAGAAGTGTCACTGTTACTCTCCCCTTATTAAGCATACTTATATCTTTGACCGAGTAAAAGTGACACCTTGTTTTGCTACCAGATGGAACCCGTGCTATCTGAGTGAACCGTTATAGAAAAGACCTTTGATTTTATGTGGGGGGAGATTTTGCTGACCAACTGCCAACGTTTTTCGGCAAGCCTCAAAACTTATGGCACCTGCGCCCAAAATCTCCCCCCACACCCCCTGCAAAAGGGCGCACAATTTTCATATTAAGGACAGAGCATATTATACGATTTGAATTGTATTTTTCAAGTCCTGTGAAATGTCGGAAAGAGATTTTTCGTAGAGAGAACCAGTTTGATATAGAGATAGAGAAAGCCTCGCAGTGATGGATAGTTTTTAGAAACCATTACTGCGGGGCTTTTAGTGTAATAAGAGGTCATGCAGCGTTACCAAGACTTCACTTAACGGACACAAATCGAAGCGATATCCTCATAATGAACTACTTCGTAGTCTTTGTGATAATTGCTACGGAGATGAATTTCCTGAAGTCGTTCATTCCATGTTACATAACCACAGAATTTTTCAGTACCATCTTTAAGATAAATAATAGTCGTAGGATATTCCCTCGCCACCTTTCTCCAAAAATATTTTTGCTGTTCACAGAAATGCTTATAATCACATTTCTCATCCCTTCGACGGTATTCTTCATAATACTTTTTAGCCATAGCTAAAGAGTCGATAGATTTACCATCTTTGAATTTCCTTGAAGGTAGAACTGATTCATCATCCATTTTAGCAATTCCAATGAATGTGAGAATTGTAATAGGAATTACAATAAACCAAAACAAAGGAACTCCTGCAAACAGACGAATCAGAATTGCAATGGGAAGACCAATTGCGAAGTAAGCCAAAGTATCACAACCTTTCTATTTTTTCAGCAAATCACAAATGGTGTGCCTGTCAGTGTTTCATACTGCGCCCAAGGATAAGTAAAATAGCAATAGCAACTTCAATACACAGAAGGTATCCCTCAAGCGTCACATCTCTCACCCCTTTCGTGGACAATAAATATATGTCTAAAATACATATTTAACATAAATTATACTACTATTTTGAAAAACTGACAATAAAAAACTCACCGGAAATTGGACCGGTGAGAAATTGAATATTGATATTCACTTTTTCTTGTGTAGCCGATTGATTATCCCAATGAGCATAAGGAGGTCTTCATCATCAAGCTCACGCATTCCTGAAAGTGCTTTTTGTACCAGCTCGGGATTCTTTTCCCCGTCATCAAAGAACTGCGAGGGCGTAATATCAAAATAATCACAGATGGCAAAAAACTCTTTGAACGGCGGGAGGGACTTCCCAGAAGAAATATTGTAAACGTAGCCTCGACTATGCCCAAGGTCGTAGCTCATTTGATACTCAGAGACATTCTTTCTTAACCGTAACTGCGTAATGCGTTCTCTGACAAATTCTTCGTTCATAACATCACCTCGATGCTATGATAGCTTATGTAAATTTGTTAATAGACGCACAACTGTTGTTGTAACTACTTGAAAAAGCAAATAATTTATGTTATTATGAGCGTAAATCAATATAGATACTATGTCAGAATTGAAAGTAAAAAGAAGAGAACGTCGCTACAATGACAAAAGAAGAACTATTGAATTTTTTGGCTGATTTAGTTGCAAATAAAGAGCGAGAAGCAAATGAGGTGGAAGCGCGGGGTGAAAGCCAAGGGCTACTAATATGCCCAGACTGTCATGGAATTGTTAGTCAACGGGCGCAAGTATGTCCACATTGCGGTTGTCCAATCGAGCTGATTGCAATAGCAAACAGAAAGCAAGAAAAGAAAGAAAATGCGCTTAGCCAAAAGGCAACGACTACCGAAGCTCCTAAGATTGAAGCTCAACAGGATTGTTCGGTTACTCCGAAGGGGCAAAAACCAGATACAAAAAAGCAGGTTTTCACACTGCCTGAAATGGAAAGAGCGAAAAATATCAACAGTCTCTTAGGGGCACATGTCCGAAACTATGATGACGGGCACGAAGGTGTGATAGAAAGCATCGGCGACAACGGTTGGGTTCATGTGCGCGGCGAAAAGTACTTTAACGGTGTATCAATCTATAAATTTTTAGGACATTTCAAATTCTTAAATCCACAGGATAAAGTTATCTTCAAGAGTATTTGGGGGCAAGAAATTGAAAATTATAAAGCAAGAGAAGCGAAAGCTTATGCGGAGGCAGCGAAATTAAGGGAATCTAAGAATAAGAATCTCGACTATAATGAACCGTATTACTATGATGAAGAAGAATCCGACAGTGGCCCGGATGACATAGCAGATACCTATTGGGAATATCATAGATATGACTAATCAATATTAAGGCTTCTTTCGGCACTTGATTTATACCAATTTTGATAGTCCTGCAACTTTTTATGTTGCTATTTTTACAAACCATCTATAGGAGGGTTGAAAAGGATGGATGACAATACTTTGCTTTTAAGTGAGATTTTGCAAGAGCTTCGCACATTGAATCATAACATAACGATTATTTATGGTAATGCAAGTCATGATATTCAGGACATAAATGCCAACTTGGGTAGCATAGATAGTAGGTTGAGCTCAATTGATGGCAATGTATTTAGCATTGAATTATCTGTTACATGATTTTTAGTGTATTTCTGAGAGGGAGAGCAGGGTGCTCTCCCTCTTGTCTATATTGCAGTTATACCTCCAACATCAAATGTCCTTCAATGGCTTTTTCAAGCTCCTGCTGCTGGATGCCGATATACCTTTGTGTGACTGCGGCGGAACTGTGCTGCAAGAGCTGTTGGACAAGGACGATATTGTAGCCGTTGTCATTGTAAATCTCTGTTGCGTAGAACTTGCGGAAGCTGTGCGTGCTGATATCCTCGCTGTACCCCAAGTAGGAGCAAACGCTTTGCAGCCTCTTCTGCACAGCTCGCTCGGTGATTGGAAATATCCTTGCTTCGGGAGCTATATTGTGGTCGAGGCAATAGCAGCGGATGAACTGATAAAGGGCAAGGGGCACGGTAAAGGTTCGGGCTTTCTTTGTCTTCTGTTCCACAATGGACAGACGATATCTGTCTCCATCATGTACAATATCAGCAAGGCGCAGTTTGACGATATCGGAAATGCGCAGTCCAAGGTTGGCTTCGAGTATCAAGGCGGTTGCGATGCGCTCATTTGGCCTGCATCCGGAAAAGCCCTGCTTCATGGTGGCGATGATGGTCTTGTACTGCTCAGCGGTTAGTGCGATGGTTTTCTTGTTCATGGGATACCTCCTGATAGGTGAAAATGGTGCTTGAATACGAACTTTGGTGCTGCGGAATACGAACAGATAGGGCAAAACTCAGGAAATGCCTGTGAGCACTGGATTTTACGGTTCGTTTTCTTGGTATTTTACGAACAGTAGCAAAAGTAGGGTGTGATGCCGTATCTGCTCGCCGTATAAATAAATAACTATCAATTTCCCTCTCAGAATCGTTCGCAGCGTCTTGGGGGTATAAGGATAGCCCCCCTGCCTTGCGTCGCTCAGAGAAAGGAAATCTATAATAATTTCTTATTGAATCTCAAGATGCAAGAATCATCGGCTCTTTACAATCCAAGCAAGCGATGTGAACGCTCTTGGTAGCTCGAACACTGTTCCCGCAGCAGGGGCAGATATATTTCCGGCTGTTGCTTGTCTTCGGTGGGAGTGGCGGGGTGTTGCTGTGTGTTCCTGTTCCTGTAACCGATACGCCGTAGAACTCGTTGCGGGTGATAAGAATATCGCTCAAATCGTTTTCGAGCACAAAGGTCAGCAGCTCGTCGTTTGGCTCAGTGATGGTCCAGCCGTATTTTTCGTGGTGGCTCACCGTTAGACCATGGCTCTCGGCAATCTCCTTGAAGCGTTTGTTGTGGTAGGTATTTCCTCGGCTCGTGTCCTTGATGCCGTGGACATGACAGTAGTAATGCACCATCTCGTGGAGCAGCGTTGCGCAGACGTTTTCAATGGGCCTTGCGAGCGTACCGGCTCCGATGTTGATTTCATTGCTGCTGCCGGTGACGGATACCCAAGTATCATCTCTCATAGAGAAGTGCCCATATGCTCGTGGGGTGGACTGAATAGTGATGGTGGGTCTTGACAGTGCACTTTCAAAAAATCTCTGATTGAGCAGGTCAAACAGCTTGTTGAGATATCCTGCGACGCGATTATATGAAGTCAGTTGTTTCATGGTAATTCCTCCTTGAAAAAGAGGAGAGAGCACGATATAATACTCGTACCCTCTCCATTGTGAGTTGTGGTCAGCTCTTTGTCTGCGGCTTGGTAGGCGTTCAGACAAGGGGCTTTTTTCATGCGCTGATGGAGAAGCGGCGGGATGCGACCTGTTTGGTGAACGCTTTGTAGAGGTCATCGTGCGCACGCTTAAAGGCGGCAGAGTCAAAGCGGTTCGAAAGTACAGAGGTCCAGCGTATGATGTAGCTGCCAGCCTGCAATTCCTCTACACCGCGTTCCTCCATTTCTGCCTTAATGCTGCTGCGAATGGCATCTGCCTCAGTTTTGGCTTCTTCCATCATGGCTTCCCATTCGTTGAGGGCTTCGATTTTGGCGATGAGTTCATTTCTTGACATAGGGATACTTCCTTTCTTCAATGTAGGTCGGTGGATAGGTCTGTAGTTGGTGTTGTGATTAGACGCAGCCAATAAGGACGAAGAGGACGAACAAGAACTCAATGCAGAGTGCAATGCCTTCTCCGGTCATCTGAGATACCTCCTTTCACTTGAACATTCAGGTTCAATTTTTCTTGCGGTCGTTGTCATCTTCGTGCGCGGTTGTGATGCAGAGCAGGACAGTGACAATGAGCGGGATAATGATGAAAATTGCCCACGCGAGGAATGAGGCCCAATTATCCAGTGGACCAGCTTGCAGGAACGGGAATACAAAGAGTACGAAGAAAATGAAGAACGCCATGGGGACACCTCCTTTCTTGGCGAAAAATTGAAAAGAGCCAGCCTGTAAAGACTGACCCTAAAAAACAAGTGTCACTGTTATCGCGCCCTTAATACTATTAAAGAGAATAAGGAGCGAGAAAAAGTGACACCTGAATTTACATTTTGGTATAGAAAAACCTTTTGACTCTGATAGTGAGGTGTTGGTCGTCGGTCGAGAAAGATGACCGTCATTACTTCTTATGAGCAGGCATTGTGAGCTTTTTTGAGACAGAAGAATTCATTTGCTCCAATGGCGAAATATTATCAAAGCCCTTGAGGATGTCTGCATTGAAAATGGCACAGTAGTGTTTAGTCATTTCCAGAGTAGAATGCCCCAAGAGCTTTTGCAGAGTGAATGCGTTTCCTCCACAGTCTATCAAATACTTTCTTGCAAAGGTATGACGGAACTTGTGAAGAGAAGTGCTTTGAACACCATGACTTCGATTATAACGAGCGATTGACAGGCGAAGTGCGTTTTCAGTGAGCTGTTCTCCATGCTCAGTGCAGAAAAGATAGTCAGATGCCTCACCACCCCTGATTCGCATATATTGACGAAGATTTTGAGACAGTGTAGAACAGAGCGGAATTACCTGTATCTTGCCTGTTTTGGTGTGTCGAAAAGTGACCTGTCGGCTTTCGAGGTCTATATCCCGATTCTGGATATTTCTGATTGTTGATGCGCGACAGCCACTATTCAAGAGGAACTGAACGATGACCCAACTTCGATATTCTACGAAAGAACAAGATGCAGAGGGCCTTTTTAGAAGTAATGAAAGCTCACTATCACTGTAAGTTTCCTTTACGGTTTCCTTTGGCTTGTAGTTGGGGACAGTCAATCCGGAATAACCGTTTTCTCTGCACCAAGTCAGAAAAGAATTAAAAGCGCGTAAATAGCTGCTGATGGAATTTGCAGAGAGACCTGAGTTTCGCATAGATACGATTGCTGCATCGACCTGTGCGCGAGAAAGAGAAGAAAGCGGAACTGTGATGTCAAGATGTTTCGAGATACAATGAAAGTGCTGCCGATATGTTTTGAGGGTTTTTGAAGACAGACCTTTTGCAGAGGCAGCAGATAGATATTGTTCAAATCGTTCTTGAATACTGCTGCTTTCGGTGGAGAACATTGTGATTTTTTTGCCCATGATGAGACCTCCTGATTGATGAAAAAAGATATTAAAATCAGGCGGTCAGATTTTCTTGAAGATAAAAGAAAAAACCCTTGAAATCATAGCGATTTCAAGGGTTTTGGTGGAGACTGCTGGACTCGAACCAGTGACCTCCTGCGTGTGAAGCAGGCGCTCTAACCAGCTGAGCTAAGCCTCCAACTGTGGTGACCCGTACGGGATTCGAACCCATGTTACAGCCGTGAAAGGGCCGTGTCTTAACCACTTGACCAACGGGCCATATGAGACACGGGATGCTTTCGCATCCCGTGCATCTGGTAGCGGCACCTGGATTTGAACCGGGGACACTGCGGGTATGAACCGCATGCTCTAGCCAGCTGAGCTATGCCGCCAAATATTCCTGCTCGACAGGACAGAAGCTACTATACCAAATAAGGAGGCCTTTTGTCAATAGTTTGTCCAAAAATTTTTGCGATTTTCCAAAAATCTGGGGAGAGGGCCGCGTCCTCTCCCCCCGTCTTTCATCGGCGAACGACGTTTTTTCCCTCCGACCAGACGGAGACGATGTTGTGCCGGTGCATCATGTAGATCGCGCGCTCGAAGCGCTCGCGCACCGAGAGCGGATGCGCGGTCTCGGTAAAGTCGGAGTCGTCGACGACAATGGCGTGGATATAGTCGCCGGGGACAAATCCGCCGTGCCCGCCGAAATACTCGTGTCCTGCGCTGGAGCCGAGGTAGTAGCCCTCCTCGACGGTCAGAAATTCGTCCTTTCCGTCGCTCTGCATGTGGCGGAACTTCGACGCGCGGATGGACATGGTGATGACCTTGTTCATCGCCAGCAGCGCGCCGCCTGCGATATCCGACCCGAGCGTGACGAGGTTGCCCTCGCGCAGCAGCGTCCGCACGGGCGCGACGCCCGAGCAGATGTTGATATTCGACCCCGCGCAGTGCGCCGTGACGACGCCATGCTCGCGCATGGCCTCGCGCTCGCGCTCGTCGGAGTGGACGCAGTGCGCCATGACGGTATGGTCCTTCCACAGCCCCGCGCGGTCGTAGCTCTCCCAATATTGCGCGCAGTCGGGGCAGAGATCTTTGACCCACGCGATCTCACCCTTATTTTCAGACAGGTGCGATTGGACGTACAGCCCGCGCTCCGCGGCGAGCTTGCCGAGCCAGCTCATCAGCTCGTCGGTGCACGATGGGGTGAAGCGCGGCGTCAGGATGGGCTTGACGGTCTGGAAGCGCCCGCACGCGTCCAGCCAGCGCAGCGTTTCGCGCTTGGACTGCTCGGTCGTCTCCTGAAGCTCGGGGCTGCCGTTGCGGTCCATGTTGACCTTGCCGACATAGCCCGTGACGCCCGCCTTTTCGAGCTCTTCCATCAAAATGAGCGTCGCGTCCGTGTGGAGGGAGGAAAACATGCAAACGCGCGTCGTGCCGCTCGTGATGAGGTCGCTCGCGAGCTTTTTGTAAATGCGGCGGGCGTAGTCGCTGTCTTCAAAGCGCGCCTCGGTCTTGAACGTGTAGGTGTTGAGCCAGTCGATCAGCGGCAGGTCCATGCCCATGCCGAGCATGGGGTACTGCGGCGCGTGCAGGTGCATGTCGACAAAAGACGGCATGATGAGGCTATCACCGTAGTCGATGACTTCCGCGTCGGCGTTCTGCGGCACGGCCTTTTCAACGCTTTGGATGCTGCCGTCGTCATGCAGGACGAGGCAGCCGTGCTCGACGATCTCGAGCTTGCCGAGCGCCGGTGCGGAAACGAGATTGCCCTTGAGGATCTTCATATCAGTCACTCCTGTTTTAGCTTTGTGCAAAAGAAAAAGCGCCCCGCCCGGGGACTTCTCCCCCGGCTGAGCACCCATAGCAGAGCCTTTCGGCGGCTCCGTAGAAACTTTCGCGCCATGTAAGCGAAACTATATGAGTTTTTCTCCGCTGCCATCACCATACCACGCGAAAGCGAAAATTGCAAGCGAAAAGCGGCGGGCGCGCTATGTCATATCGGCGCAAGTGCGCACATAGGATTGTCCCAAGAGGTGAATCACGATGCAAAAGAAACGGACAGGACGGATGCTGTGTTCGCTCGCGCTCTCGGCGGTGACGCTCTGGGGCGTGAGCGTCACGGCGCCGGCGAAGGACGCGCGCGATGCGCTCCGCTCGCTCAAGGACGAGACGCTGGGCGTGATGCTGCTGAGATATGAGCGCGGCGACGGCGGGGAGGACTTTCTCAGCCTGCGAACGTCGCTCGCGCTGCACGCGACGCCGCTTCTGCGCGAGGGCGAGGAGAACATCGCGCAGGCATGGTCGGCAGAGCTTGAGCAAAAGCCCGATGACAGCGCGGACGAAACGGGCGACGCGCAGGACAACGAGGGCACGGTGCTCACGCAGGAGGAGACGCCGGACGAGATCGCCGTGACGGAAAACGGCTCGCCCGCCCGCACGCTCAAGGCGTCCGACCCCTCGGGCTATACGGTATTCGGCAATGTGTACATCAACAACGGCTCGGATGCCGCGCTCGACGCCTCGATGCTTGCAGGCGATTATGCAGCAAAGCTCGGTGCGCAGGGGCCGCAGGTGCTCATCATCCACACCCACGGCTCGGAGAGCTACACCATGCCGCCGGGGCAGGAATACGACGTGTCCGACACGTTCCGCACGCTGGACACGAACTGCAACATGATCCGCATCGGCGACGAAATGGCGCAGGTGCTGACCGACGCGGGCATCAGCGTCGTGCACGACCGCTCGCTCTACGACTATCCGAGCTATTCGGGCGCGTACAACCGCTCGCTCGCGTCGATCGAAAGCTATCTGCAAAAGTACCCCTCGATCTCGTTCGTGCTCGATGTGCACCGCGACGCGGTGCAGGACGCCATCGCCAACGCCAAGCGCAACGGGGTGCGCAACGCGACCTTTGTCTGCGAGGATGCGGGCCGCTTTATGACCCGGATGGCGCAGGAGCGGGAAGGGGTGGACGTCGTCTTTCTGGACCCACCGCGCTCCGGCAGCGACGAGGCGTTTTTGCGGTCGCTGTGCGCGCTGGGGCCAAAGCGGGTGGTTTACATCTCCTGCAATCCGCAGACGCAGAAGCGCGACCTTGCCGTGCTGGCCGCCGGGGGGTATCGGGTCGAGGCCGTCCAGCCGGTGGACATGTTCCCGCAGACAGGGCACTGCGAATGCATCGCATCATTATCAAAATAAAAAAAAGGGGGCGCTGGCCCTCTTTTTTGATGCCC
>OIDD01000233.1_pt1 | contig 32631 bp, 26 predicted proteins | sample 1606751 | NCBI WGS metagenome assembly OIDD01 (sample SAMEA3882544, study PRJEB24775) | human gut metagenome | biome: human-associated habitat; feature: intestine environment; material: feces | place: Netherlands | collected 2009/2010
ATTTTCAGTTGGGTTTTAGTTTTTCATTCAAGGCATTTGAAAAAGAGCTTCACAGTGAAATTGAAAAAATAGCAATTATGGATGAACTACCGATTAATTGGACTTATCCGGAAATTCAACCCAAACTGCTGGAAGAAGCAAGGAAAAGAGGATTTCTGCCCAAGAAGGAAGAAATAAAATGGCTGTTTTTTGATGTTGGCTCGACGTTGGTTGATGAAAGCAAAGTTTATGAAGACAGGATGAAAAGGATAGCGGATTTATCAGGTTTAACTTACGAGCAAATTAATAAATATGCCATGTCGTTTTATAAAGAAAACAAAAAAGGAGATTTAGAGGTAGCAAGGCAATTGGGGGTGAAATTACCTAAATGGGAATCGCAATACGAGAGGCTGTATACAGATACTAAAGATTGTTTGAAAAAGTTAAGTAGAATTTATAAAATTGGTGTAATTGCAAACCAATCATTAGGAACTTCTGAGAGATTAGAAAATCTTGGAGTACGAAAATATATTGATTTGATTATCGCATCAGCAGAAGAAGGCGTTTCAAAACCTGATAGGCGCATATTTGAAATTGCATTGGAAAGAAGCTGTTGTAAGCCAGAGAATGCAGTCATGATTGGTGACCGTATTGATAATGATATTGTACCCGCAAAACAGTTGGGTATGAAAACTATATGGGTAAAACAGGGATTAGGAAGTTTGTGGAATATAACAGATGAGAGTGAAAAAGCTGATATTGAAGTTAATAATCTATCTGATATTTTGAATTTTTTATAGGAGACCAGTTATGAAATATGCAAAGAAATTAAGAAAAGGTGATAAAGTTGCAATAGTGAGTTTATCGAGTGGAATGCTAGGTGAAGCATTTTGTAGTCATAATATTGAAATCGGTGTTAAGAGATTAAGGGAATATGGTTTAGAAACATCGTTTATGCCAAATTCGCTAAAAGGAATTGAATATTTGAAGGCTAATCCCAAAGCAAGGGCAAAAGATTTAAAAGATGCTTTTATGGATGATTCAATTGCTGGCATTATATGTGCAATAGGCGGCGATGATACTTACAGACTTTTGCCATATTTGCTAGAGGATGAGGAATTTATTGATGCAGTTCACAAGAGTCCAAAATTGTTCACGGGTTTTTCAGATACTACGATTAATCATTTGATGTTTTATAAGCTGGGACTATCTACATATTATGGACCTAATTTTATATGCGACTTAGCAGAAATCTCTGATGAAATGCTGCCATATAGTAAGAAGGCATTTGAAAGCTATATAGAAGGAAATGAATATCGTGAGATTACATCAAGTGAAATATGGTATCAGAAAAGAACTGATTTTTCAAAAGAGGCAGTTGGGACAGAGAGAATCTCACATAAAGAAGAGCATGGATTTGAGCTTTTACAAGGAAAAGACTACTTTGAGGGTAGATTGTTAGGTGGGTGTTTAGAGAGTTTATATGATATTTTGACAACAACGAGATATGAAAACGAAAAAGCAGTATGTGAAAAATATGGACTGTTTCCTGATATAGCGGAATGGAAAGAGAAGATTCTTTTTATTGAAACCTGTGAAGAAAAACCGGTGCCAGAGCAGTTTGAAAAAGAAGTTGCTATGATTAAAAAGAAGGGGGTATTTGATGTTGTCAGCGGAGTTCTGGTTGGAAAGCCACAGGATGAGGAATATTACGAAGAATATAAGGATATTCTTGTGAAGGTAGTAAATGATCCGGATTTACCGATTGTTTACAATGTGAATTTTGGACATGCAACTCCAAGATGCGTTTTGCAGTATGGTGCTATGGCTAGAGTGGATATGAAAAGGAAAATAATAAAATGTGAGGTAATGTAAATATGCTAAGATTAAGACCATACAATAAAAATGATGCAGAAATAATTATGTCGTGGATAAAGGGAGAGAATGCTTTTTATAAATGGACAGCAGGAGTTTTAGGTGAATATCCAATTTCTGCGGAGCAGTTCAATATGGTAAGTAATCTTATGGCATTTACTGCTATTGATGATAATGAGATAGTGGGATTTTTTACCATGAGAAGACCGAATGAATTTTATGAGGAATTACGGTTTGGCTTTGTAATTGTTGATTCGAAAAAACGTGGGCAGGGATATGGAAAAAATATGCTGAAATTAGGCTTAAAATATGCTAAAGAAATATTTGGTGCTAATAAAGTTTCATTAGGTGTTTTTGAGAATAATGAATCAGCTTATTATTGCTATAAGGCAATAGGATTTGAAGATGTACCTCCGAATGAAATAGAAAAGTATAATGTAATGGGGGAAGAATGGGATTGCCTCGAATTGGAAATAAAACTATAAGGTTAATATACCCCATGGGATATGAGATAATATCTCCTAGGGGTATACTTATAAACGACTAATTATTTATACCATTTCATCAATATTGCTTCATAGCAAATGTCCAGCACATTATCATTTTGATCCATACTGAAGGATAAATTGAAAAAGACTTCCGGGTAGCGCTCATCAATATAGCAATAGCACAAATTATACTGGCTTTCCAGACCATCATGATTATAGGCCTTAGATCTATATACAACCTCGTTTCGGGGCTCTCCATAAGCAGCAATTACCTGTTCTCTGGAATCGCCTAATTTTATACCACGCGAAGTTTCTGTGTCTGATGACATTTGATCGGGGTATTCCGTATATGCCGTACAATTTGTAGTCATAATAGCAATACGTTCTACATCTTCATAGCCGTTTCAGGCTCCATATAAGTCTACGTAATTGCTATATCCAAATCCATTAACATTAAAATCCTCATAAGAGAGAGGCAAAATGGTGCTATTCTCCGTGCTTCCTGATACTTCCACCGGTGCCGGAGTTTCTGTGGAATCTTCCGTTATCACTTCTGTGGTTTCAGTGCGTTCGGTTTCTGCGTTCGTTTCACTCTGCCCGGCATCCGGTGCTTAACGTTGCTTCGCAACTATTATGATCAAATTGTAGCAGAAAATGGAGATATGGCAACTGGATTTTTCTAAGATATTTCCCATGCATGAAGTATCAAGAGTTGTAATCAGTACATTCTTAGGATTTAGATGAAAAACAGGATTTACTATGATATGATTAGTTAAGAATTATATTTAATACGAAAGAGGAATGACACATTATTATGGAATTTTTCAGTTTGTTTTCAACAGTATTTTTTAATATAGCAATTACCTTTGGCCTGTTATTACTTATATACTTGTTTTTCTTTTCGGGCATTAGAGCACGTAAGGACCTGAAACCGGTTAAGTACATTTCCTACAAAAAGGATCATTTTCAGGAGAATTTTGAATTTACCTGTGAGTTTTGCGGATCCAAGGTATCTTCTGCGAATGAAAAATGTCCAACCTGTGGCGGTAATTTTGGAAAGAACAAGGAGTATCAGTTAAAGAAACGGGCCATGCATCAAAGGTATTTAGAATATATGAAATCCCAGGAAGAAGCCATTACACAGGAAACGGAATATATAAGTACTACAATGCAGGCAATTCAAAAATATAAGCTGATACGTCATAAATACTACAATTTTGAAATCGGCGAGCCTCCGGTTTATAAACCTGCAAGTGATTATGAATTTACCTGTGAATACTGTGATAATAAGATAAGGGGAAAAAGCACAGACGAAAAGGGGTGTAGTAATTGTGGGGCTTCTTATAAAGAAAACCTGGAATTATTGGTACGCGAAGAGGAAGACCGTCTGGAAAAACGCCATTATGACGAATATATGAAACTGAAGGATCTGGAGTGGGAGCAGAATATCAGGAATGAGCGAAGAGATGCAAACATTGATGAAAAGTATGGGACACCTATCCGATTTATGGAGAAAAATGCAAAGGTTATTGCGCTGGTCATTTTGCTTGGGCTTATGATGATTTCCGTGGGAATAACAGTTTTGATTTTAAAGTTTAGGTAAAACAGGATGAGTATATCTGACGTGAAGGGAGATCACATGGACATTCTATTTAAAAACGATGATTTTGTATTTTCCATGGGGAAAGAGACCCTGCCACCAGATCTGCTTATATTATAATGTTCATTTACTGGACGATAGTATTCCTATGGATGGGGTGTTTCATGGATATGATGAATTGGATCATGAGAGAATCAATCTGGATTTCTGCTGGATTCCGCTGGAGGAACTAAGGAAGGACACGGAGGTATATCCATTGGAACTGATACCTTACATACTTGAGCAGAGAAAAGAAACGGTACATTTTGTTTCAAGGCAGATTTAATTGAGAGGGCAAGGAAAGAAAATGCTGGAAGTAAAATTTTATGACTCAGTGGATGATTCCCTGTTGAAGTTTGCGGTGGTCGTCTCACAGAGCAATGGAAAATGGGTATTTTGCAAGCATAAAGAAAGAGACACCTATGAAGTTCCGGGTGGACATAGAGAAGCCGGTGAAAGCATTCTTGAAACGGCGAAAAGAGAATTGCAGGAAGAAACCGGTGCAATCAGGTTCGATATGAAGCCCCTGTGTGTATACTCTGTAACCGGGAAGACCAGAGTAAATGATACGGGAGAAGAATCCTTTGGGCTGCTTTGCTATGCGGAGATAACAGAATTTGCGACAGAACTGCATAGCGAGATGGAGAAGATAGTACTCTTGGATGAACTGCCGGAGGAGTGGACGTATCCGTTGATACAGCCGAAATTGATAGAGAAGTATTTGCAGATGAAAAATACTATTGATTTTCGCCTGCGTGCTTGATAGAATGTAGGTGTAATGAAAGTTTACCGCTGACCGATATGCGGGATATAAATGGTTGGGTCGAAAGTGTAGTCCTTCGCCGTGAGGCGGGGGACTTTTTATATTGAAGTATATAAAGAAATTCCTGTTAAAGTTATACCTTGAATTAAGATAATCAAGTGAATTATAATGACTTTAGTTAAAAAATAAATTTTGCTACATTTAGGAGGTCCCCATGCTATTTATAGAATACCCCAAATGTTCCACCTGTCAAAAGGCAAAAAAGTGGCTGGAGGAACATAATATCACCTATACAGATCGTCACATTGTAGAGGACAACCCCACCTACGAAGAATTAAAAGAATGGCAGAGCAGAAGTGGGCTACCGTTAAAGAAATTCTTCAATACCAGTGGGTTGTTATATAAGAACATGCAGTTGAAGGACAAGCTTCCGAACATGACGGAAGAGGAACAACTTCGGCTGCTGGCCACGGACGGAATGCTGGTAAAGCGGCCGTTTGTCGTGGACGGGGATCTGGTGTTGACCGGATTCCGGGAAGCAGAATGGAAGGAAAAATTAATTTAGTACAAGGAGGACGAATATGAGCAGAGTAAATTTTGGAGCAAAGCCGGTAATGTATCCCATGCCGGTGCTGATCATTGCAACTTATGACGAAAATGGAGTACCCGATGCCATGAACGCAGCATGGGGAATCATTACGGACATGAATGAGATCTCCATCAGTATGTCAGAGCATAAGACCACGGAGAATCTGGCAAAGACCGGAGCATTTACCGTAAGTATCGGAACCGAAGATACCGTGGTAGCCTGCGACTATGTGGGCGTGGAATCTGCGAAGAAAGTACCTGATAAATTCTCAAAGTCCGGTTTCCATGCAGCCAAGAGTGATTTTGTCAATGCACCGTTGATCGATGAACTTCCCATGGCGCTGGAATGTAAGGTGAAAAGTTTTGAAGACGGCATTCTGGTGGGCGATATCGTCAACGTCAATGCGGACGAAAGCATCCTGACGGATGGCAAGATCGATCCGAAGAAATTGAAGCCAATCAGCTATGATCCTGTGAATAATACTTATCTTGCAATGGGAGATAAAGTAGGAAATGCTTTTAAAGACGGTTTGAAATTGAAATAGTAAGATCAAAGAACGCAGGAGGGTTAACCCTCCTGCGTTCCCATCTCATCGGTAGTAGAGCGGATATGTTCTACTGCCGTTTTTACTTGTTCTGCGCAATCCAGGTTGTTCTGGCTCATGGTGTGCACCTGTTCGGCATTAGCTGTGACTTCTTCGGTTACAGCGGACAGCTGGGAGATGTTTTCCATAATCTTATTATTGGATTCTGACAATCCCAGAATGTGGTGATTTACTTCTTCCACCTGGGAAGCCAGTGCTTCCATATTTTTGTTCAGCTGTTCGAAAGTCTCGGAAGCGGCCAGGATCTTTTCGCCCTGCTGTTCGGTAGCTTCAATGGAACCGTTGATAGTGTTGACTACCATGTTGGCATTGACATTCAGCTCGTTGGTAATCTTGGTGATCTCTTCGGTAAAGCTCTTGGTCTGCTCTGCGAGCTGACGGATCTGCTGTGCTACAACGGCGAAACCGCGTCCGGCTTCACCGGCACGGGCACTTTCGATGGAAGCGTTCAGGGCTAAAAGATTTGTCTGACCGGAGATTGCCATGATGCTTCCGGCGATAGTTTCCACCTCTTTTGTCTTTTCCTGTAATTTTGCCATGGCGTCGGTGACGGAATGGTTGGTATCCTTGATCATGGCGGACTGCTGTTTTAAGGATTCCATAGCAGCCATGTTCTTACGGATGCTTTCGTTAGAATCTTCGGCGATCTGCACCATCTGCTCGGAGATATGACCGGTCTGCTCGATAGCATTCTGAATCGTACCGGTCATCTGGCTCTGTTCTTCGATGCTGGTGGCAGTCATATTGGTGGCAGAGGAGATCTCCCGCATACTGTTGGCTACAGATTCCGTAGTTTGTACCAGCTGGTTCATAAGATCTGTGGTTTTGGTGGTTTCCTGATGTACGGTCTGGGATACGTCCAGAACATTATCCAGTACTTCTTTTACATGGTTATGTTCTTCCCGGGAAGAACCGATGGCATCATTGTTAAATAATATAGTAATCTTACCGGTTTCCAAAATAATGATTCCAATCAGAAATACCAGCAGGGTAGAGCAGACGGCATTCACATCCTGACCGTAGATTCCCTTCGTAGCCTGAACGATCATGACGATCAGGTAGAGCACGAATAATCCCAAAGCGGTTTTCTTCAGAGATTTTTTCTCATAATAAGGAATCTGTAATATGAAAATGGCGATCAGCGCATAGTGAATGAAACTTGCATCTGTCTGTAAACCGACCAACAAATACTCAATGCCGATCTCGATGGTAGCGAAGACTTTTAATAGTCGTGTCGCCTTATTTCGAAGGTGTGTCACGGCATTTACTACACAGAAAACGGCGATCAGAATGGTATTTGCGTATGTAACAATGGGTGCAATGTTGTGATTTGCCAGTTTTAACCACAGATAAAACAGGAACACGATCGCCAAAAGCGAAGAAGCGATAATATAGAACCGGTTCATTCTGATATTGCGTTCCGCGGTATCCGTATAACGATATTTATTATTTCCTTTTATATTCATATTCATAAGTTCCCTCCCTATTTTTATTGATGCTATTTTAAGTGTAACTGCTTTCGTCAATTTTTTCTACATTTTTATTCCATTTTTGAAAAAAATTTTGAAAAAAATCATGGAAATAAAAAATGCAAATTGATACTGATTTTCAATACCAAATGCGCTATAATACTTCTGTTACAACACAGTACATTAAAATGTTGAGATACGAAAGGATACAGAAGTGTTATGACACTGAAAGAATTGGAAATCGGCAAAAGCGCCGTGATCGAAACCGTCGGTGGTTCCGGAGAACTCAGACAGCATTTCCTGGATATGGGTATGATCCCGGGAGCAGAGGTGACGGTGGTAAAGCTGGCTCCGATGGGGGATCCCATGGAATTGCAGGTGCACGGCTATGAACTTACGTTACGGCTGGCGGAAGCGGATCAGATCGAGATCGCACCTATATCGAAGAGAACAAGAGAACATAAAGGGCTGGACCGGGTGACGGATGCGGAGCACCCGGGTTTAGGTGAGGATGGAAAATACCATTCGAAAAAAGACGAGAATCCTCTGCCGGAGGGAACGACATTAACGTTCGCCCTGGCGGGAAATCAGAACTGCGGCAAGACTACACTGTTCAATCAGCTCACCGGCTCGAATCAGCATGTGGGAAATTTCCCCGGAGTTACCGTAGACCGTAAGGACGGTTCCATCAAGGGGTATCCGGATACTTTGGTGACAGACCTGCCCGGTATTTATTCCATGTCCCCTTACAGCAGTGAAGAGATCGTATCCCGTAATTTTATCCTGTATGAGAAACCCAGAGCTATCATCAATATCGTGGATGCGACGAATATCGAGCGTAATCTGTATCTGACCATGCAGTTGTTGGAAATGAACATTCCTATGGTCGTAGCCCTGAACATGATGGATGAAGTCACCGGCAATCACGGCTCCATCGATGTGAACGCCATGGAAGCGTTCCTGGGAGTACCCGTAATCCCCATTTCCGCTGCGAAAAACGAAGGCGTGGATGAACTGATCCGTCATGCAGTCCATGTGGCAAAATATCAGGAACGGCCGCTGCGGCAGGATTTCTGCGATAAAAACGATCATGACGGTTCCGTACACCGCTGCATCCATGCGGTATGCCATCTGATCGAGGATCATGCGGAGACTGCGAAGCTGCCCCTGCGTTTTGCAGCCAACAAAGCCATTGAAGGAGACCACCTGATCCTGGAGAAGCTGCAGCTGGATGAAAATGAAAAAGAAATGCTGGAGCATATTGTCTGTCAGATGGAGGCGGAGCGTGGCGTGGACAGAAGTGCAGCCATTGCCGATATGCGTTTTGATTTTATCGAGAGATTATGTGAGCAGACAGTAGTAAAACCCAAAGAAAGTAAGGAACGGATCCGCAGTGAGAAGATCGACCGGATCCTCACCGGAAAATATACGGCAATTCCCTGTTTTATCCTGATCATGGTGCTGGTATTCTATCTGACTTTCAATGTCATCGGAGCATGGCTCCAGGGACTGCTGGAACTGGGAATCGGAAAATTGACGGAGATCACTGATGCGGCATTGACGGCAGCTCATGTCAACAGTGCGGTCCAAAGCCTTGTAATAGACGGTATCTTTACCGGTGTGGGCAGTGTACTGAGCTTCCTGCCCATCGTGGTCACTCTGTTTTTCTTCCTGTCTCTGATGGAGGACAGCGGCTATATTGCCCGTGTGGCGTTCGTTATGGATAAGCTGCTTCGAAAGATCGGTCTGTCCGGACGAAGCATTGTGCCGATGCTGATCGGGTTCGGATGTACGGTCCCGGCGGTCATGGCTACGAGAACACTGACCAGTGAGAGAGACCGTAAAATGACGATCCTGCTGACACCGTTTATGAGCTGCTCCGCCAAATTACCGATTTATTCGTTCTTCGTGAGCGTATTTTTCCCGGGAAAGGGCGGACTGATCATGTCGGCATTGTATCTGTTTGGTATCCTTATGGGAATTCTGGTAGCATTTTTATACCGGGGCACGTTATTCCAGGGAGAACCGGTGCCTTTTGTAATGGAACTGCCGAACTACCGTCTGCCGGGAGCCAAAAATGTAGGGCAGCTGTTGTGGGAAAAGGCAAAAGACTTTTTACAGAAAGCATTCACTGTGATCTTCATTGCCACCATCGTGGTATGGTTCCTGCAGAGCTTTGACCTGAAACTGAATCTCGTTGAGGATTCGGCAAACAGTATGCTGGCTATGGTATCCGGTCTGCTGGTACCGCTGTTTCAACCGCTCGGCCTGGGTGACTGGCGGATCTGTACCTCTCTGATCAGTGGATTCATGGCAAAAGAAAGTGTGGTAGCAACCCTGGAAGTATTGTTCGGCAGCAGCATTGCCACGGTACTTACCCCGCTGGCAGCCGCGTCGTTACTGGTATTCAGTCTGCTGTATACTCCCTGCGTGGCAGCCATCGCTTCTGTACGCAGAGAACTGGGTGGAAAATGGGCCATTGCCGTGGTACTCTGGCAGTGTTTTGTGGCATGGGTGGCAGCCTTCCTGGTACATAGTATCGGCTTGCTGATGGGATTCTAGAAATTTCAGATGATAAGATGACAAATAGAAAACCTGCAGGGGATTATTCCTCCTGCAGGTATTTTATTACGCATTTCAGTTCCGGAGAGATCCATTTGTTCCGGTGATACAGAAGCTGCCGCCAGATATCCGGATGAATCTCTGTCATGGGGAGACTGACGAGATTTCCTTTTGCCAGATCTTCTGCAATAACGAACTCCGGCAGATAGGAGATGCCGAGACCCTGACACAGAAGATTGCGGATCAGCTGGGTATCACCCACCTCCATGATAGGCATTGTCTCCTTGCCGTTTTGGGAGAGCAGATCATCCAGTGCAGCCCGGTAACTCATGTTTTTCTCTGTCAGGATCAGCGGATATTCCAGAATCTGTTCCAGGGTGACCTGAGTCTGTCTGGCTAAGGGGTGACCGGCACCGGTGACGAAGTGAATATCCACCGGAGCTTCGAAAGCGGTCACATAATTGTGATTAAAAATACGGCGGTCCAGCGTGTATACAATGTCCACCTGATTCTGTCCCAGCATCTGGAACATTTCATCGGTGCTGGTAGCAATGATCTTCAACCGGATTCCGGGATATTTTTCATGAAAATCTTTAAAACGGCTGTGAAATTCCCAACTGGCCAGGGACTCTGCAATGGCGATCCGCACCAGACCCTCCGGAGCGGTGTTGCCGCTGATGTGGGTGGCTTCAGCGGCGAGACGCAGGATCTGTTGGGCCAGGGGCAGCAGCTTCTCCCCCTCATTGGTCAGGGTTACGGTATGCCCAATCCGTTCAAACAGAGGGATGGACAGCTCCTTTTCCAATTGTTTGATCTGAAAGGATACGGTGGATTGGGTGTAACCCAGACGTCCGGCCGCCAGCGTAAAGCTCTTCAGTTCGTTCACCATAACAAAGGTTTCCAGATTTTTGACATCCATAGGGTAGATACTCTTTCTATATTGTAAATTCAATTCTTCGATCAATGCAATGTAAATAATTTGTTTTTCAAATATTTAAGAAAATTATATAATGAGAAAATAGGGCTGTCAATGCGAAAAGATGGAGAAAATATGGGAAAACAGCAAAAATATATGCCGTATCCCGTGTTTAGAATAAGTGGTTTTGGGAAGGATCAGAGGTATGGAAAACAGAGAAAGACTGGGGAGTCGTTTGGGATTTATCATGCTGTCGGCGGGGTGTGCCATCGGCTGCGGAAATGTGTGGAAATTCCCGTGGATGTGCGGGCAGAACGGTGGCGGAAGTTTCATGCTGATCTATGTGATCTGCCTGATCGTGCTGGGCCTGCCCACCATGATCATGGAATTCTCCGTGGGGCGTGCGGCGCAGACGAGTCCCATTTATATGTATCGGAAACTGTCCGGCGGCAGGGGCAAATGGAATCTGTGGGGCATCGTCTGTCTCATCGGAAACATTGCGCTGATCGCTTTCTATGCGGTGGTGTCCGGATGGATTCTCTATTATTTTGTAAAATTTCTGACAGGGCAGAATCAGGATTTCGGTTTTGAAAAAATGATCACGACGCCCTCGGTGAATGTGACATATCTGCTAGTCACCTTGCTGATCGCTTTTGTCATTTTAAGCTTCCATCTGCAGGGTGGGCTGGAGCGTATTACCAAATATATGATGTCAGCATTGATCGTGCTGATGCTGGTGCTGGCGGTGCACAGCTTTACACTTCCGGGAGCAGGAGAGGGATTGAGCTTCTATCTGATCCCTCATTTTTCTAAAATCACCGGTTCTGTGGTGGTGGGCGCCATGAATCAGGCATTTTTCACCTTGTCCGTGGGAATGGGCGGTATGGCGATCTTCGGAAGCTATGTCGGCAAGGACCGTTCTCTCATGGGTGAGTCTATCCATATTATTATCCTGGATACACTGGTGGCAGTGATCGCCGGTATCATTATATTTCCGGCATGCTTCACTTATGATGTGGAAGTGACGGCGGGTCCCAGCCTTCTGTTCGATACCATGGCGACCGTATTTAATAACATGGCAGGCGGCAGATGGTGGGGAACTTTATTTTTCCTGTTCATGGTGTTCGCAGCCATGTCCACAGTGCTGGGTGTGTGTGAAAATATTCTGGCCATGGTCCGGGAACTGACCGGATGGTCCAGACCGGCAGGGTGCGTGGCGTGTGGTGCCGGATGTTTCCTGTTGGCTCTGACGACAGCGCTGGGCTTCGGTGTATTTCATTTTCAACCGTTTGCAGCAGGGACGACCTGGCTCGATTTCTGGGATTTCCTGGTGTCGAATAACATCATGCCCATAGGTTCGATCCTGTTGGCGGTATTTTGCTGCTATAAGGTCGGCTGGGGCTGGGACAAATTCCTGGAGGAAGCAAATGCCGGCAAGGGCTTAAAGGTCCAGCCGTGGATGAAACCGGTGTTTAAATATTTTGTGCCGGCGGCAGTGCTGTTCATCTATGTGTACGGAATGGTAAATTTTGCGTGGAAATAAAGTAAATAAAAATAGGCGGGCGGCGGAGTGAAAAGCTCCGCCGTTTTTTGAACGGAATGATCGTGGAGAGGTTGCGTTATGGCAGAAAAATGGATAGTATAAAGAATAGAAGAGCAGATAGGAGGCTTTTATGACAGAGCAGGAGATCCGGACGATATTACGCAGACAAAGAGAATATTTTGCTACGGGAGCCACGCTTTCCCGGGAATTCCGGGCAAAACAGCTGGGAAAGTTAAAGGCATCCCTGCAGCGCCATGAAGCAGAATTGAACGATGCACTGCGACAGGATCTGGGGAAAAGCCGGATGGAGAGCTATATGTGCGAGATCGGACTGACTCTGTCGGAGCTGACCTGGATGCAGAAGCACCTGCGGGGACTGATGCGGGAAAAGAGAGTGCCGACACCGTTATCGCAGTTTGCGGCGAGGAGCTTCCGTTCTCCGTCACCCTATGGCACCGTGCTGATCATGAGTCCATGGAATTATCCGGTGTTATTGACACTGGATCCGTTGATCGATGCTATTGCCGCAGGGAATACCGCAGTGGTAAAACCCAGTGCCTATGCTCCGGCGACGGCAGCAGTGTTAAAAATGATTTTGGAAGAATGCTTCCAGGCGGAATATGTGGCGGTGATCACCGGCGGCAGAGCAGAGAATCAGGCATTGTTACAGCAGCGGTTTGATATGATTTTTTTCACCGGAGGCAAGACCGTGGGACGGGAGGTGCTTAGAAGTGCTGCGGAATATTTGACCCCGGTGACGCTGGAGCTGGGCGGGAAAAGTCCCTGTATCGTGGATGCTACGGCGAAGCTTCCGCTGGCGGCGAGGAGGATCGTATTCGGAAAATATCTAAACTGCGGGCAGACCTGTGTGGCACCGGATTATGTGTTGTGTGATGTCAGGATCCGCGACCGATTGGTGGAAGCTATCCGGGCGGAGATCGCGAGGCAGTTTGGAGCAGATCCCCTGCAGAATCCGGATTACGGGAAAATCATTAACGAGAAGCATTTTCACAGACTGCTGGGATTGATGGATGCAGAAAAAATCGTCTGCGGCGGACAGTATGACGAGAAGACGATGCGCATTGCACCTACGGTGATGACGGATGTGGACTGGTCGGATGCCGTGATGGGAGAAGAGATCTTCGGACCGATCCTGCCGGTGGTGACTTATAATGCGTATGATACAGAGAAAAGTATTGCACAAAATGATTTTAGCGGGGAGGTTTCTGGAACCCAAGCTGCCGCGGGAGATTTTGTGGATTGGGCGATCCGTTGTGTGGAGGAACATCCTCATCCGCTGGCGCTGTATTTCTTCAGTGAAGATAAAAAAGCCCAGAGACGGATCCTGGATCACTGCCATTTTGGCGGCGGCTGCATCAACGACACCATCATTCATCTCGCCACCAGCGTCATGCCCTTCGGCGGCGTGGGTGAGAGTGGCATGGGTGGGTATCACGGCCGCACCGGATTCGAGACCTTCAGCCATTATCGGAGTATCGTGGACAAAAAGACATGGATGGATCTGCCGATACGGTACCAGAGGTATGATGAGAAAAAAGAGAAGTTGTTGCGGCGGTTTTTGAAGTAACGTCCTGAAAAGTGTGAGATGGCACGAGATTACGTCCTGAAAAGTGTAGTGTATAGCCTAAATTATGTCCTGAAAAATGTAATAGCAGGATATTTGCGTGAAATAATATAGAAATCGTGAAGGAAAGAAGGTAATTAGTATGAACTTTATCAAACAGAAATGCATTACAGCAGCAGTATTATTGCTGGTTGCTATTTTATCCATAACGGTTGTAGGAAAATACGTCTCCGCACCGGAGAATCATCAGAAGACCATCGCCTCTCTGGATGAGAAAAAACAGACTGTCATGGAGCTGACGGCGGCATCCACGGTGACTTCGGCGCTGATTACCTTGCTTCCGGGCGACACGGCAACACCTATTGCGGAGAAAATGGCAGATGTCAGCGGATATCTGCTGGTGGTCCTCTGCGCTATCTATCTGGAAAAATATCTCGTGACGATTACCGGCTATGTGGCATTTACCTACCTGATTCCGATTGCCTGCGGATTATGGATATTGAATCTGGCTTTTGAAAATGCTACGGTGCGGAAACTGGCGGCAAAACTGGCGGTGTTCGGTTTGGCAATCTCCCTCGTGGTTCCTGCCAGTGTGAAGATCTCCGACCTCATCGGTGATACCTATCAGGCCCAGATCGAAGCAACCATTGAAGATGCCAAGAACACACAGAGCATATTGGAAAACAGTGGCGTGGTGGATGATACCAATGCGACGGAAACAACCGGAACAACAGAAGCTTCTGAAACTGTTACAGGTAATGTGCAGGAGAAGGAAAACAATAACTCCGGATCTGTCTCAAACATTTTCGACTGGGCAAAAGACGCTATTTCCGGCGCTAAAGATTCGGTGGCAAATGTTGTGGAAAATGTGACAATTTCTACCGAAGAACTGGTACAGAAGGTGGAGAATTCCCTGAATCACTTTATCGAGGCGGTTGCCGTGATGATCATTACTTCCTGCGTGATCCCGATGTTGGTACTGTTGCTGTTCTTTTGGATGGTGAAGATCGTGCTGGATGTGGATCTGAGTGGCGTGAAGATCAAGGGGATGCTACCGGAGCGGAAGGAGTAGAAACAGAAGGAGAGATAACTTAAGTATTATCTCTCCTTCTATTTATATCAAATTTAACCTAATTATGTCATTTTTTATAAAATGATATAATTAAAAATCCGAAAAGCGTAATTGCATGGTATACTAAAATTATCTTTAGTTTTAATGATGAAATATAATTGGTGCTAAATGTAGCAGAGGCACTACTATATAATTTATATCCAATGACAACGGAGGAAAATAGAATGATCGATACTAAAAAAGAACAAGAACGTGATGAACTGCATCGCGCAATATGGGCAATAGCAGATGAACTCCGTGGAGCAGTGGATGGCTGGGATTTTAAAAATTATGTTCTTGGCACGATGTTCTATCGTTATATTTCCGAAAACCTGTGTAATTACATAAACAGTGGTGAGATTGAGGCGGGCAACGTCGGTTTTGACTTTGCAAAAATGTCGGATGAGGATGCAGAAGAAGCAAGAGAAGGATTGGTAGAGGAAAAAGGATTTTTTATCCTTCCGAGTGAACTTTTCTGTAATGTCCGTGCCAATGCTGCGAATGATGAAAACTTAAATGAAACACTGGAGCGTGTGTTCCGTCACATTGAGGAATCAGCGAAAGGCAGTGAGGCAGAGAGCGACTTTGCCGGATTGTTCGATGACTATGATGTAAACAGCAATAAACTGGGTTCTACCGTTGCAAAGCGTAATGAAAAACTTGTAAAACTGCTGAATGGCGTAGGCGAAATGAATCTGGGAGATGTAAAAGACCATTCCATTGACGCCTTTGGTGATGCGTATGAGTACCTTATGACCATGTATGCATCGAATGCCGGAAAATCTGGTGGAGAGTTCTTTACTCCGGCAGATGTGTCTGAATTGCTTACACGCCTTGGCACTGTAGGAAAAACAGAAATCAATAAAGTATATGATCCGGCTTGTGGTTCGGGTTCATTGCTTTTGAAGGCTGAGAAAATTCTTGGAAAGGATGCTATCCGTAACGGTTTTTATGGACAAGAGATCAATATCACAACCTACAACCTGTGCCGTATCAATATGTTCCTGCATGATGTGGGATTTGATAAATTTGATATAGCTTGTGAAGATACATTGCTTAGTCCACAGCACTGGGATGATGAGCCATTTGAGTTGATCGTGTCTAATCCACCGTATTCTATCAAGTGGGCGGGAGACGAAAATCCACTGCTCATCAATGACCCTCGTTTTGCTCCGGCTGGAGTTCTGGCACCTAAGAGCAAAGCGGATATGGCGTTTATTATGCACAGTCTGTCATGGCTTGCATCCAATGGAACTGCTGCCATCGTATGCTTTCCGGGAATTATGTACCGTGGTGGTGCAGAGCAAAAAATCCGTAAATATCTGGTGGACAATAACTATATTGACTGTATTATTCAGTTACCAAGTAACCTGTTCTTTGGTACTTCGATTGCGACCTGTATTATGGTGATGAAAAAGAACAAGGCAGACAACAAGACCTTGTTTATTGATGCCACAAGCGAGTGTGTGAAGGTTACTAACAATAATAAGCTGACGCCAGAGAATATTGACCGCATTGTAGATGTGTTTGTAAAACGTGAAGAAGTGAAGCATTTTGCACATCTCGCAAGTTATGAGGAAGTGTCTGGCAACGACTATAATTTGTCTGTGTCCACCTATGTGGAAGCTGCGGATACACGAGAAAAAATTGATATTGTGAAGTTGAATGCGGAAATTAAGGAAATTGTGGCCCGTGAACAGGTGCTTCGTGATGAGATTGATAAAATCATTGCAGATATTGAGGGGGACGTATGAGCAGATTAGAAGAATTAATAACTGAACTTTGTCCGAATGGGGTAGAATATAGAAAAGTCGGAGATATAGCTAATATAAGTCGGGGAAAAGTTATGTCTAAAGATTTTTTAAAGGAAAATGCAGGAGAATATCCTGTATATTCGTCACAAACAGAAAATGATGGAAAGCTGGGGGCGATAACCACATATATGTTTGATGGAGAGTACTTAACATGGACTACAGATGGGGCAAATGCAGGAACTGTATTTTATAGAAGTGGTAAGTTCAGCGTTACAAATGTCTGTGGAGTTATAGATAATATATCCAAAGATGTGGATACCAAATATCTTTATTATATTCTTAATAGAGAAGCACCTTATTATGTTAATTCTGGAATGGGTAATCCAAAACTGATGAGTAATGTGATGGCGAGAATAAATTTGCCTGTACCTCCTCTGGAGATACAACGTGAAATAGTCCATATTTTGGACTCTTTCACGTTACTTACAGCCGAGCTTACAGCCGAGCTTACAGCTCGGAAAAAACAGTATGAATTTTACAGAGATAAATTATTGACCCCGAATAGAAATATAAAAACTGTAAAATTAGGGGATGTATGTACTTTTGTACGTGGACCATTTGGAGGAGCATTAAAAAAAGAAATATTTAAAACTGAGGGATATGCTGTATATGAACAGCAACACGCCATTTATCGTAACTTGGATTTTAGATATTATATTGACAAAAATAAATTTTCTGAATTAAAGAGATTTGCGGTTTATCCTGGAGATATGATAATTAGTTGCTCTGGAACAATTGGGAAAACATTTGTGATTCCGGAAAATGCTCCAGAAGGAGTAATAAATCAAGCATTATTAAAATTAACACCTAATGAAGAGTTAAATGTATTTTATTTGCAATATTTTTTTGAAAATACGATTTCAAAAATTTTAAATGGAGTAGCACGAGGTGGCGCAATAAAAAATGTCCCGTCGGTTAGTGAATTGAAATTAATTGAACTACCTTTACCGTCATTAGATGTTCAGAAGAAGTTGGTGAGTGTTCTCGATAACTTTGAGTCCATTTGTACTGACCTGAATATCGGGTTACCAGCCGAGATTGAAGCACGTCAAAAACAATATGAATATTATCGTGATCTGCTCTTGACATTTGCAGAAAAAGATAGCATCGTCTTGACAGACAGACAGACAGACAGACAGACAGACAGACAGACAGACAGACAGACAGACAGAGCTGAGCACAATTAAACTTCTGCAATATGTGTTTGGCTATGTAAAGGCTAACTTTGGCGCCATAGCTACCATTGTGCGTGGTGCTTCTCCTAGACCTATTAAAAACTTTATTACTGAAGAAAATGATGGAGTAAATTGGATAAAAATAGGTGATATAAAGCCAAATACAAAGTATGTAACTACAACAGCAGAAAAGATAACAAAAGAGGGGGCTCAAAAATCAAGATTTGTTTATAAGGGAGACTTTATTCTTTCAAATTCAATGAGTTTTGGGAGACCTTATATCCTTAAGATAGATGGATGCATTCATGATGGCTGGTTAGCAATAAGCGACTTTGATGAGGTTGTGATGCCAGATTATCTGTATCATTTGTTGAACTCTACTTCTATACAACAGGAAATGAAACAACGAGCATCATTTGGTGGGGCTGTGCAAAACTTAAATGCAGATATTGTAAAATCACTTGAATTGAGGTTACCATCATTTGAAGAACAAAAACGTATTGTGTCTATTCTCGACCGTTTTGATACTCTTTGCACTGATCTGACCACTGGACTGCCGGCAGAAATCAAAGCGCGTCAGAAGCAATATGAATATTATAGAGATATGTTGTTAGCCTTTAAAGAAAGGAAATGATTTTGTCCTCAAATAATATAACAATAAAGCAACATTATGTTCCACAAGTCTATCTAAGAGGTTTTTCACCAGAATATTCAAGGAAAAAAGAATTAAGGTATCCAACTGAAAAACATACAATATATTGCTATAAATTGGGTGAGAAAGATCAATTAAAAAGAGCAATACCGATAAAATCGATATGTTATGAAAAAGACTTATATGAGTTGCAGGACGACAGTGGCCAATTTATCATTGGAAATTATTTTGAACACTGTTTTGCAGAACTGGAAAGAATGTTTGGCGAATATAGGAGAAAATTAGAAGCCAAAGCTTTCATAAAGGATAACTTAAAAATAAAGTGTTTTTTGACGAAGGACGAAAAAGTTTTTTGGACAACATATATTGTTCTTCAAATATTGCGGAGTCCGCAAGTCATTCAAAATGTGGAAGATGAGTGCAGGACTACATGGAAAAATGAACTAAGTGATATGCAGATAAGAAACTTGGCAAGACAAGTATCTTTACCTTTTTCTAAAGAAATTGATGAAAATACCAAGGAGGCTTATTTGTTCCAAACCTTTTGGTGTCCAATGAGAAATATGTCGTTAGGAGTAGGAGTGGATTTAGAAAGAAGAATAATTACATCCGACAAAACTGTATTCATATACAGCGGAGTTGATGAGTTCCCATGTGAAGAATATGAGAGAGTGATATTCCCTATTTCAGCAGAAATATGTTTGTTCATGTTTGGCAGAGAAGACAAAAAGATTTATGATAAAAATTTTCTATTTCAAATAGATGAAAATAATCGAGAAGAAATAGTAAAATCAATATCGAGTTCTGCGTTTGAAAAGATATATTCAAATCATTTATTTAATGAAGAAGAGACAAGATACATAAACGAAGTAGAAAAAGACAGACAAAAGGATGTGAAGAGTCATGCCGTACTTTAACATTGTAGCAGAAACAAATGAGAATACTGTTGTCACAGAATATGAGGCGGTCAAGAAGCGTTCTGACAGTTACCAGAGCGAAGCAGAACTGGAAAAGGAGTTTATCCGTCTGCTCTGTGAACAGGGATATGAATATCTGCCTATTCACACGGAGAAAGACCTGATTGCCAATCTCCGTATGAAATTGGAGGAATTGAATAACTATCAGTTTTCAGACACCGAGTGGGATGACTTTTTCAAAAATGCCGTTGCCAATCCCAATGAACATATTGTGGAAAAGACTCGGAAGATACAGGAAGATAATGTCCAAGTCCTGACTCGTGATGACGGTTCTTCCAAGAATATTACACTCATAGATAAAAAGAACATCCATAACAACAGGTTGCAGGTCATCAATCAGTATGCGATTAGCATGGACAATGGCGCAAAACATAATAATCGTTATGATGTTACAGTATTGGTTAATGGTCTGCCTCTTGTGCATATCGAATTGAAGCGCCGAGGTGTTTCCATACGTGAGGCATTTAACCAGATCAACCGCTACCAGAGGGAGTCTTTCTGGGCAGGATATGGTCTGTATGAGTATATTCAGATTTTTGTTATTTCAAATGGTACTCATACAAAGTATTATTCCAACAGCACTAGGCGGAATGCAGAGCGGGAACGCGAGAAGCGGGGAGCAAGCAAGACGAAAACCAGCAACAGTTTTGAGTTTACCTGTTTTTGGGCGGATGCGAATAACCGGGTTATTCCGGATCTGATTGACTTTACGAAGACCTTTTTTGCAAGACATACGCTTTTGAATATCCTTACGAAATATTGCATCTTTACGTCTGAGGATATGCTGATGGTTATGCGCCCTTATCAGATTACAGCTACGGAACGCATTCTCAACCGTATTGAAATTGCTAATAATTATAAAAAATATGGCAGTGTTGCGGGCGGTGGCTATATTTGGCACACTACGGGCTCTGGTAAGACATTGACCTCTTTTAAGACAGCAAGACTGGCATCAAAGCTTCCCTATATTGATAAGGTATTGTTTGTCGTTGACCGTAAGGATTTGGATTATCAGACGATGAAGGAATATGATCGATTTGAAAAGGGCGCAGCCAACAGCAATACCTCAACTACCATATTAAAACGACAATTGGAAGACCAGGATGCGCATATCATCATTACTACTATTCAGAAACTGGCTACCTTTATAAAAAAGAATCCCGGGCACGAAGTGTACATGAAGCATGTTGTTATTATTTTTGACGAGTGCCATCGTAGTCAGTTCGGAGATATGCACACGGCTATTGTTAAAAATTTCAAAAAATACCATTTGTTTGGATTTACGGGAACACCAATTTTTTCTGTTAACTCCGGCAGAGCAAAAAATCCGGAGTTCTTCACTACCGGACAGACATTTGGTGATCAATTACATAGTTATACGATTGTGGATGCAATCAATGATAAAAATGTGCTTCCGTTCCGCGTGGATTATATTAAAACCATGGATGTAGAGGAAGAAATCACAGATGAGATGGTTTGGGACATCAATCGAGAAAAGGTTATGATGGCACCCGAACGTATTCGCATTGTGACACAATATATACTGGAGCACTTTGATCAGAAGACTTATCGTGGAGATAGAACATACATGTATAATACCCTCACCAATATTGCGGAAGTAGCTTCTGCTAAAAGGGATGAGGTAGAGGAAATCAAAGAAAAACAGCGTATCAGCGGGTTCAATTCTATTTTTGCGGTATCGAGTGTTCCGATGGCAAAATTGTATTATCAGGAATTTAAGAAACAGATGGCAGCAGATCCCACAAAGAAATTGCGTGTTGCGACTATTTTCAGTTATGGTGCAAATGAAGAAGAGTCAGATGGCATTCTTGGTGAGGAAAATTCGGAGGACACATCAGCTCTTGATCAAACTTCCAGGGACTTTCTGGAAGAAGCCATTGAGGATTATAACAAAATGTTCCATACGAATTATGATACTTCGAGTGATAGATTCCAAAATTACTATAAAGATGTGTCGCTTCGTATGAAGAATAAGGAACTGGATATTTTGATTGTAGTAAACATGTTCCTTACAGGTTTCGATGCTACAACACTGAATACCTTGTGGGTGGACAAGAATTTGAAGATGCATGGTCTGATACAGGCTTTTTCTCGGACGAACCGTATTCTTAATTCTATTAAGACCTTTGGAAATATTGTGTGTTTCAGAAATCTGCAGAAGCGTGTGGATAGTGCAATTTCTCTGTTTGGGGACAAGAATGCCGGAGGCATCGTTTTACTGCAGAGTTTTAAGGACTACTATTATGGTTATGAGTCCGCAGATGGAAAGTCTATGCCGGGCTATGTGGACATGATAGAAGAATTAAGCAATAAGTTCCCTCTGTCAGAACCGCAAATTATTGGAGAACAGAATCAGAAGGACTTTATCGCTTTGTTTGGAGCAATTCTTCGCATGCGAAACCTTTTACTTTCCTTTGATGAATTTAAGGGGAATGAATTGATCTCAGAGCGTGATTTACAGGATTATCTAGGACGTTATCAGGATTTGCGTGATGAATGGAGAAATAAACGGCGAGAAAGGACGGATATTACAGATGATGTAGTATTTGAAATTGAACTGATTCGTCAGATAGAAATCAATATTGACTATATTCTTATGCTTGTAAAGAAGTATCATGATACTCATTGCGAAGACAAAGAAGTTCTAATAAGTATTAATAAAGCTATTGATGCCAGTCCGGAATTGCGTAGCAAGAAGCAGCTTATCGAAAACTTTATTGCTGGAATTAACGATGTGGATGATGTTATGAACGAGTGGCATGAGTATGTGGTAGAACAACGTGACCATGATTTGGATACTATTATTGCCGAAGAGAAGCTGAAACCGGAAGACACGCGAAAATTTATGGAGAATGCATTCCGGGATGGAGAGATTAAGACAGCCGGAACAGATATCGATAAATTAATGCCTCCAATCTCCCGGTTTGGTGGTGGCGGTAGAGACAAGAAAAAGCAAGGTGTCATTGACAAGTTTAAAGAATTTTTCGATAAGTATTTTGGTATTGGAGGCTCTAAATCTTTTACGGATCAGGAAACAAAAACAGCTGTATATAATTTCGAACCCAGAGGAACGAAACAAATGGCGGCTGAGTCTAATGCACCTTATGAAGACAATGACACTGAGTAATGAAGTGTAAAAGGGGAGATATTTGTGAAAGGAAAAAAGCGAAAGGCACAAAAGAAAAACATCCAAATAAATGAAATTACTAAAATAAGTATGCAGGAAGTAGATGAAGAAAAATGGGTATGCATGCAGGCTGAAGCCTATTATCGAGCTATGAAACGGATAGAGGATGAAAAAGATGAGAAACCAGTGGAGGATGCACCCAAAATAAATTGTTTATATCGAATACTCTACGTTTTTAATTTTTTAATTTTTCCTTTCAAAATTTTTGGAAAAGTAAAATTAAAAGAAGGTGCCTATAAATTGCCTGTTGTTTTTGCTATTTCGTTAATTATGTGGTGCGTAGGACTTATAGCTTGGATGACAGGACTTATACTTATACCTTATTTAATGACAATAGGTAGATTACCATTTGATATTTCTTTAGGAGCATTGTCACTTATATTAGTCTTCGTAGGTAGTATGCTGATTATTGGTGCACGAGAATTTGAAAAAGAGGAAGACAACAACCAAATTTATGCTTTTTCAGCTACATTCTTGGCGTTAGTGAGCTTGTGTGTAAGTATAGTTTCATTATTGAGATAAGAAAGGAAGCCATATGACAAAAGAAATCCAATCCGAAGCCCATCTCACGACCTTTGAAGCCATCAGCATGATCGTCGGCAACAGCATCGGTACCGGCATCATCGCCGTTCCGTATCTTGCCACGAAGAACAGCATGCTGGATGTCGTGTGGATGGTATTAATCGCCTATTGCGTGAACGTGATCCTGCATCTGATCATTGCCGAGCTGTCTTACAATAACGGTGGTGTCCAGCTGGTGAAAAGCTTTGAAGGAGAGCTGTTTCATGGGAAAATGAAGCAGATCTTCAGCTGGAGTGTATTTATTGTCTATGGACTGGCAATTATGATCGGTGTCAGCGGTAACATCAATGGCGGAGCACAGATTTTTGTGAACTGGTTCGGAATGCCTTTCGTGGCGGCGCAGGTTTTGTACTATGTGCTCGCCGGAGTTGTGGTGTTTATCGGCATGAAAGCCGTGGGCATCGCGCAGAAATACGCAGTCATTGTCCTCATGGGCATTGTGGCAGTGATGACGGTAGGCACATTTCTGCATCCGCTGAATTCTTTGCAACGGGCACAGTTCCACTGGAATAATCTGCTGGCGCTGTACAGCATGGTGGTATTTGCCACTTCCGCCAATCAGGCAGTGATCCAGGTGGTGAAAGGTCTGGATGGCAATGCGAAACAGATCCGCCGCTCCATCTTCATTGGTTTTGGGCTTTCCTCAGTGTTTGTCCTGATCGTGACGGGTACGGTTCTCCTGGGAACCAAGGGAGCGTTGGAAAAAGAACTGGCATACATGCAGTTGGGAGAGAGCATCGGTACCTGGGCAATGATCCTGGCAGGCGTATTTTCCCTGTTTGCTTTACTTACCACGTTCTGGAGCAATACTCTCGCCCTCCGCGATGTGGTTCATGAGCAGATCGGCAGCGGCAACCGCATCAGCTGGCTGATCGCCACAGTCCCCTGCATCCTGTTTGCTGTGTTTGGCGTGAACAGCTTTATCGTTCTGACCCGGATCATGAGTGGCGTTGTGGTACTGGTGAGCATCATGCTGGTGCTGACCTATGGAAAGTCCAGGAAAAAAGCCGGCAGCAGTCCTATCTGCGGCGTGATCGGCACAGTGCCGTTTCAGGTGCTGATGGTGCTGTCTACGCTGCTGTCTGCAATCGGTGCATTGATCCCGTTAAGCTGATTTCAGGAAAAACCTCAAATACAATAGTGAAACAGATTATGTGACAGAAAAGAGATTCCTATGTATACCTCCAAAAACTTTCAAATTCGGGACGAAGAGACTTTTTCTCTTTGCATCCCGACGGACAGAGATTATAAAATATTACAGCTGACAGACCTGCACCTTGGTTTCGGCATGTTTTCCGGGAAAAAGGACAGACTGGCGCTGGCAGCGGTGACGGAGCTGATCCGCCGGACGGGACCGGATCTGATCGTCCTGACCGGAGATTCTGTTTTCCCGTTTTTCCCGAAAAGCGGTACCATGAACAACCGAAAGCAGGCAGAAAAACTGCTGGCATTTCTGGATGGTTTTCAGATTCCCTATACTCTGGTCTTTGGTAACCATGACTGTGAAATGGGCTCCACCTGCAATAAGGAACAGCTGGCGGAGATTTTCACTACGGGAAAATATGCCGTTTTTACCAAAGGAAGATATGAGCACAGTCCTCAGAATCCCATTACCGGCGTCGGGAATTTTGTAGTAGACCTCACAGATGATCAGGGAAAACTGTTACTTCCGCTGATTCTGCTGGATTCCAACATGTACGGCGACGGCTGGTTTTTCAGCGGTTTCGACCGGATCCATGAGGATCAGACGGACTGGTGCATGGAAAAACTGAGCGAGAGAAAAGTGCCTGCCATGGCATTTTTCCACATGCCGCCCGCAGAATTTAAGGAAGCTTATGAGAAAATGAAATTGGGCGATCACAGCGTGATTTATGAACACGGCAGTATCGGAGAAAAGGACGAGTACTTCGGAATATCGAATCAACCGCCACATTTTTTCGAAAAAGCGGTGGATAACGGCTGGCTGAAATGGATCTTCTGTGGACACGATCATCTGAATACGTTGTCACTGACCTATAAAGGTATCCGTATGACTTACGGAATGTCCATTGATTATCTGGGATATTCCGGCATCGCGAAGCAATATATCCAGCGTGGAGCCACGCTGATCATGCGTAAGACAGACGGGAACATAGACATCACTATGGTACCGTTGACAACGGTTGTTTCGACACGAGTAAGGGGAGCCTGATCATGGGCTCCCCTTAATGGTTCAAAGTAGAAATTAGTAATTGATACCGCTGATGCCGAGTACTCCGTTCTGGACATTGAAGGTGATGTTAGGACCGTCACCGGTGCTGTAGAGGGTGAAGCCTGCCATACTGGGGCTTAATTCGGACAGATCAGCATTAGCCATAGAGTCTTTCAGTTCAGGGGTGAAGATTTTGTCTGCACCTAAGGCAATCAGATCTTCCCTGGTTTCGATCACACTGCCATCGCCCAGAGCAACATAGACCGGATAATTGACCAGATCAGCGAGAGCATTCAGGTCTTCAGCGGCTACGGCATCCTGGATCTTTTTAGCGAAAGCGGTAGCATCCTCTGTGGGAACTGCAAAGTTGTCTTCATAGGCTCCTTCTGCCGTAGAGGTGCTTTCGGTGGATGCGGTTTCAGTATTGGCTTCTGTATTGCTTTCTGTAACCTGGCTTTCGGAAACTACGGTGCTTTCCGCAGAGGTAGCAGCTCCGTTTCCATCATTGCCGCAGGCAGCAAAAGATAATACCATCACAGTAGTTAAAAGTGCACAGATAAATTTGTTTTTCATAATAAAACTCCTTTCGTAATAAAACCATTTCTTACAGGTCTCTGATGATTAGACTGTACAGTCTTCAGAAAAGTTGCATAAGAAATAAATTTTTTTAAAAATATCAAAAACATCCACCCAAAAGAAAAACCTTCTGTTAAAATGTAAAAATAAGACAGATGAAAACAATAGAATAGGAAACTACCATGGAACCATATTACTATCAGAAAATGAACAAGCCCCAGCAGGCCGCCTATCACGCTATGCAGCAGGGAGTGCTGGCGCTGGCAGACGAGATCCAGCTGCCGCGGATCCCGGCGGAAGAATTGTATGACGTATTTTTCCGACTGCGGCTGGATCATCCGGAGATCTTCTGGGTGGTGAGTTATCGGTATAGATATTATCAGGACTCCCCCAACATCATCTTCGTGCCGGAGTATCTGTTTGAGAAAAATAAGATCAGAGAACATCAGAAAGCCATGCAGTCCCGGGTGGAAAAGCTGGCAAGATCTGCCGCAAAGTTCACAGAGTGGGAAAAAGAGAAGTACATTCACGACTTTATCTGCGAAAATATCACCTACGATAAGTTGAAAAAGCCCTATTCCCATGAGATTATCGGACCGCTGGGACAGGGCGTGGGTGTCTGCGAGGGCATTGCCAAATCGGTGAAGGTGCTTTGTGATGCGTTGGGTGTGTGGTGTGTAATCGCTATCTGCGGCAACAATCCGGAGAAAGGGATCAAGTACCGTCACACTTGGAATATTGTGCGGATCGGCGGGCAGTATTACCATCTGGATGCCACATTTGACAATACATTGGGAAAACATCAGGGCAATGCGGAAGCACCCGGAGAGATCCGCTACGACTATTTCAATCTGGGAGATAAAGCAGTGTTCCGGGATCATGAACCGTTGATCGCCCCGGCACCCGGCTGTCCGGACAACGATCATTTTTATTACAAGGAGAAAAAACTTTCCTTTACGAAAACGGAAGAAGTATATAAAAGAGCACAGCAGATGGCGAAAAAAGGCCGGGCCATGACGTTCCAGTGGCGGGGAGGCTATCTGACCAGAGAAGTCCTGCAGGAACTGTTGGAACTGATCCGCAAGGCAGGCGAGGAGCGGCAGAAGACCGCCCGGATCAGTCTCAACTGGCCACAGGCGGTCATTCATTTCAGCTATGTGGAAAATGCAGGCATCCCGGAGCCGGAGGTCGTCATGGAAGACGCCAACGAAGGAGAACAGTTTGACACCGGGGAATAAAGGTATGGGATGATGTCAGAATCAAGAATTCTCCGACTTCAATGCGCACTCCCGGAATAACGCATTGACGGCCAGCTTATAGTCGCTGGCATCTGTGGCTTTGCGGATCTTTTTTACGTATTTGTCCGGAGATTCGAAGCTGTGGCTTAAGAAAGTCCAGAGATCCTTCATCTTATAGAGCGTATTGGTATCGCCGGACATGATCTCCTGATAACCGGTCAGGAGGGAAGTGTGGAATTCCTTCAAAACATCCAGACAATCTTCCGAAGATGGCAGGGACACCCCATCGAAATCAGTGGAAGCAGCCTTCAACTGCTGTAACAGTCCCGGATTCTGCAAGATTCCCCGACCGATCATGACCGTATCGATACGGGGAAGCTTCGTAAGAATCTGCGTTAGCGACTCCGGAGAGGTAATATCCCCGTTATAGCACAGCGGACATTGCAGGGCTTCCACCGCCTCTGCGAAAGCTTCCAGATGGGGTGTCCCCTTGTAACCTTCCTTTTGCAGTCTGGGGTGAATGATCAGTTCCTTCATGGGGAATTTTTGATATATTTTAAGCAGTGGAGCCCATTCATCCATGTAGTCCATGCCGATGCGGGTCTTGATGGAGATTTCCAGTGGACATTTTTCGAAGATCTCGTCCAGAAAATCCTCCAGTTCCCGGGGCGTGCCTAAGAAGCCGGCACCACGGTTTCTTGCTACCACTGTTCCAGAAGGGCAGCCCAGATTCAGATTGACCTCGTGGTAGCCATATCCGGCCAGCTGCTCTGCCAGCGACAGAAATTCCTCCGCCTTATTGGTCAGGATCTGCGGTACGGTGTACATGCCCACATTATGTTCCGGAAGCACATCGTTGCGTTCTCTGCTGTTCATGTGCCTATTGGAGATAAAAGGGGTAAAATATTTGTCCATGCCGCCGTAACAGTGGTTCCAGTTAGTGCGAAAATTATAAGTGGTCAGTCCCTCCATGGGGGCAAGATAATATTTCATAAAAAATGTATGCCTTTCCGTAACCTGCAAGCGTTCCACTGCATTTCCGGCGTATGCTTTCGCAGATTGTACTTTGTATCGGGTGTTTTGCCAAATCCCTTATTCAGAGATATTCTCAATAACGGGATTGCCCTTTACATGATTATAAACAGTTACTATTATAATAGAGATAGTAAAAATTGCAAAGAAAACCGCAAAGATCCAAAAAGAAAGCGGCTGGAAGAAGGAATAAAGATCATGACTGAAAAAACAGAAAATAATACCATAAACCTAACCACCAACGAACGCACCCAGCAGGCGATCACCATTTCCGGCAACCCCGGGAAACCGGTCGGGGAGGATGGGGAGAAGATGCTGCGCCGCATGAACGAAAGCCACTACGCAGTGACCGGCTGGGCGCTGGAACACTGGAAGATCCGGGAGAATGACCGGATTCTGGACATCGGCTGCGGTGGAGGAGCAACTCTGAAACGCATGAGTGAAGAGGTGCGTGACGGACATCTGACCGGAGTGGATTATTCCGCCACTTCACTGGAACTTTCCGGAAAAACCAATGCAGAAGCACTGCAGCAGGGAAAAATGGATCTCGTGGAGGCCTCAGTGGAAAAACTGCCCTTTGCGGACAATGCTTTTGACAAGATCATTACGGTGGAAAGCTTTTATTTCTGGCCGGATCCCGCGGAGAATCTGAAAGAAGTCTACCGGGTATTGAAGGAGCAGGGAACCTTTTTACTGGTGGCCGACATTTACCAGAAGGAGGATCTGCCAGAACAGGTGCGGGAAAACATTCAAAGATTCCATCTGTTTAATCCCACACCGGAAGAATTCCGGGAACTGCTGGAAAATGCAGGATTTGAAGAGGTACGGATTCGCTTAAAAGACGGCGAGGACTGGATCTGCGCGGAAGGGCACAAATAAGCAGTAGAACCCTTCGGAAAAACGCAAAAATCGGGTGGAAGTCCGAAACGGAACACGCTAGAATCAGAAACGTAGAAAATGTGAAAGTATCCATGAAAATATTCAAAGGAGAAAACAATAACCATGTATAATCAGAATTATAAAGTAGAACTCCCCTGTTTCCCCGAAAGGGAGGTATCCATAGCGGAGTATGGTGCAAAGAGCGGAGAATTCAGTGAGGAAGCCGGCAGACACAATGCCGAAGTTATCAATCGTGCCATCCGCGAGGTGTCTGAGCAGGGCGGTGGTATGGTAAGAGTTCCCGCAGGAATCTGGGCAGTGGCTCCGATCCGGCTGTTAAGTGGCGTTAATCTGCACCTGGACAGTCAGGCTATGTTTAAATTCATCAAAGCAAAAGAGGATTATCCCCTGCGCATTACCAGTTATGAAGGGCAGGACTGCATCCGTACCGTGTCTCCCATCACAGCGGAAAATGCAGAAAATATCGCCATCACCGGAGATGGTATCATAGATGGAAGCGGTGATAAATGGCGACCGGTCAAGAAATTCAAGATGACGGCAAAACAGTGGGATGCGCTGTTTCAGATCAGTCCTTATGTGATCGAGACGAAAGAGACTGAGATTTGGATGCCTACTGAGTCCATTCTGGAAGGCAATCGCCATAACATCCAGGGAACCACCGAAGAGGCACTGGCTGCTGCGGCACCTTATTATGATTTTTACCGTCCGGTGATGGTCAGTCTGCGTTATTGTAAAAAGGTATTGTTACAGGGCGCAACGTTTATGAACTCTCCGGCATGGAACATACATCCCTATTTTTGCGAGGACCTTACCGTGGACAGTGTGAAGATCCGTAATCCGTACTATGCACAGAATGGTGACGGCATCGATGTGGAATCCTGCACCAATGTGCACATTCATCACAGCACCTTCGAGACCGGTGACGATGCTATCTGCATGAAATCCGGCAAAAATGCCATTGCCCGCAGGATCGAAGGCCCCTGCAGCAATGTCTACATTCATGATTGTCTGGTGAATGAAGGCCATGGCGGTTTTGTCATCGGCAGCGAGATGTCACGTGGGGTAAAAGATATTTTGGTGGAGAACTGTACTTTCGTGGGAACCGATGTGGGTGTCCGCATGAAGAGTGCGCTGGGACGCGGCGGCGTGGTGGAAAACATCACACTCCGCAATATCTATATGAGCGAGATCAAAGGCGAGGCAGTGATCCTTACGATGTCTTATGTCCTGAATTCTCTGAACCGTAATGAGACCGTTGCCATGGAAAATGAGGAGGACATTCCGTATTTCAGAAATCTGTCTATGGAAAATATCGAAGTCACCGGCTGCAGACAGTTTACGAAGATTGAGCCTCTGCAGGGCAGACCGGAGACGATCCGTAATGTTGTGGTGAATGGACAGAAGCTGGTGTAAGGTTCCAAACAGAAAACAGATTTCCGTTACTCACGGGAAATTTTTTGTAGCATAATAGCAGGAGGTAATGATTATGCCATGTACAACCATATTAGTAGGAAAAAAAGCATCTTATGACGGATCTACCATGATCGCCCGGAACGATGATTCCCCCTCCGGACAGTTTACCCCGAAGAAATTTGTGGTGGTGCATCCGGAAGAACAGCCGAGAAAATATAAATCTGTGCTTTCTCATGTGGAGATCGATCTGCCCGAGGAGGCTTTGCGTTATACTGCAGTGCCCAATGCGCTGGAGGGAGAAGGTATCTGGGCGGCACACGGTATCAATGCGGCAGGTGTGGGCATGACGGCCACAGAGACCATCACTTCCAATGCCAGAGTCCTGGGAGCAGATCCGTTGGTGGAATATGTTCCGGCGCAGGATGGTGCAGAAGAGATTCCCGGAGGTATCGGTGAGGAGGACATTGTATCTGTGGTGCTCCCTTATATTCATAGTGCCAGAGAAGGTGTCACGAGGCTGGGAAGTCTGTTGGAAAAATACGGCACCTATGAGATGAACGGGATTGCTTTTTCCGATAAAAACGAGATCTGGTGGCTGGAGACGATCGGCGGTCATCACTGGATTGCCCGCAGAGTGCCGGATGAAGCATATGTGGTGATGCCGAACCAGTTCGGAATCGATGCTTTTGATCTGGAGGATGCCCTGAACGTACAGGAGAATCATATGTGCTCTGCGGATCTGAAAGAGTTTATCGAAAAGCATCATCTGGATCTGTCACAGGACGGCGGATTTTCTGCCAGGGATGCCTTTGGCAGCCATGACGATTCCGACCATGTATACAATACCGCAAGAGCCTGGTACATGCTGCGGACCCTGAATCCCCGGACACTCGTCTGGGATGGTCCGGATGCGGACTACACTCCTTTTTCGGATGATCTGCCCTGGTGCATGGTGCCTGAGAAGAAGATCACGGTGGAGGATGTAAAATACGTGCTGTCTTCCCATTATCAGGGAACCCCCTATGATCCGTATGCTTCGTATGGGGATAAAACTATGTGCGGAGCATACCGTTCCATTGGCATCAACCGTAATGATGTCATGACTCTGATCCAGATGCGCCCGGAGGGCGAGCCGATCCAGTGGCTGGCGTTTGCATCCAATGCATTTAATGTACTGGCTCCGTTCTACACTGACATAGATACGACACCCGGCTACCTGTTCGGAACCACCGGAAAAGTCTCCACCGAGAACTTCTACTGGATGAGCCGTATGATCGCAGCCATGGCCGATGCTTCTTATAGCAAATCCGTGTTCCATATCGAACGTTATCAGGAAAGCATAGCAGCGAAAAGTCACGAGCTCCTGAACCGTTATGATACATTGCTGGAGCAGGAGACCGATGAGGAAACTCGTAAAAAAATACAGGAAGAGGCCAACGAAAAGATTGCTGGGATGCTTCAGTGTGAGGCAGCCGATACTCTGGATAAAGTCCTGTATGAACTCAGTGGGCAGATGAAAAACGCCTATGCCAGATCGGATGCGTAAATGTTCTGGGGGGATCTGCTGGCAGGCATCTTCTCCGCGGATGCTGCAGTGGGCATTGTTCTGAATGTGGCATTTTTCCTCTAGCTGGAACATGCGGCCAAGCGTAGTTGATGGAGAGTTACGCGGGGAGTTCTGTTTGTATTAAAAACGCTATTTTTTTCTAAAAAAATACAAAAACAGGAGATTTTGCCATGTAAAAAGCTG
>OIDD01000238.1_pt1 | contig 32156 bp, 35 predicted proteins | sample 1606751 | NCBI WGS metagenome assembly OIDD01 (sample SAMEA3882544, study PRJEB24775) | human gut metagenome | biome: human-associated habitat; feature: intestine environment; material: feces | place: Netherlands | collected 2009/2010
CCGCGGCTAAAGACATTGTCGGATATCGCGGCTTGTATGTTGATATCGACGCGGGCCGAAATGAAGATAAAACGTATCTGAATAACGAAGACGTAGCGAAAGCAAAAGTGGACATGCTCAAAGTCATCGATACGTTGCCGACACCGACCGCCGTCATCTCTACACGTAATGGATATCAACTGTATTGGGCTACTACGGATATCAACGACGCAGAAGTTCACAGAACAGCAGAAAATCAGATTATCGATATACTTTCTATCGCTGATCACAATGTTAAAGATACAGCCCGCATTTTAAGAGTACCCGGCACGATGTGGTGTAAAGATCCGGATAATAAAGTAAAATGCGAAATTGTAGAAGCGAATCCGGTCAACTACGCAGTAACAGATATTCTGCAAGCTTTCGAAGATAAAAGAGAAGCTATTGAAAAAGCTTGCAATCAGTTTATCGAAGAACACGATAGTATCAAGCGTGTTTTAACGAAACAAAAGTCTAATGTAGTAGTACAGAATGGCTATTATGTAAAAGATACTACGTCAGCTCGTTTAAGAGATATCGAAGCGGGAACGACGCACACTTTCAAATTTTTAACGTGTTCTGCCGAATTTTCAAATGAAAAAGAAGCGGTCAGTTTCTTAATGCATAACGTAAATCTTATCGACTTCTTGCAGTTGCCGGTTTCGTCGACAAATCAGACTTTCAACTGCATACTTCATGATGACCGGCATCCATCGGCTGTCATCTTTAAAAATGAAAAAAATGGGTATCGCTATTATTGTAATGCTTCGTCTTGCATGGGTAACGGCGAAGATGGAAAAGGCATCTGCATCATCGACATTGTAGAAATTATGCAAAATTGTAACTATCGACAAGCATTGAAATATTTATTTGAGGTATATAATATTAAAATTAAAAATGTAGCATAATAAAATTTAATATCGAAAGTGAATAACGAACACTGTCTAGTAATTATTTAGATAAAGGAAATCTAAATAAAGAAAGGCAGTGTTTTTTTTGAAATTCTTTTTGGATAACAAGCACGGCAAGATCGGAGAAGCCGCCGCAGCTTCTTTAATTACTTCGTATGGCGGAACAGTTGAAGATGTAACGAATAACGAAGATCTACAAAAATTTGATATCGACTTTCTAGCTTGCTTGAACAATATTAATTTTACTTTAGAATGCAAATACGCTTCGATAGATGGCGGCGCAGATGTCCTTGAAACTATTAAAAATACGAATACGAATGAACCCGGGTGGGCATACGGTACGAAAGCAGATTACGTCACAATTTATAAAGCTTCGATGAATCAAATTCACATCATAGATGTCAAAAAAATGCAGTCGTGGCTACCCACGGTTGAACAGCATTATAAGGTGTATTATGGCAAAACGTACAGCGAATTTTATAAAAATCAAATCTTGTATGAAAGCAAAAACGTTCGCATCCCATACCGGGACTTAATAAGTAATAATGTGTTGACGAATATTTTTGAGTACAATACTTTAAAAAATTTTTGGTCGCGTGTGTTGTAAGAGAACCCACGTTAGTAATTATATATATGAAAGCGCAGAGCTGCGTGGATAAATTTTTAAACGAGGAAAGGATAGATAATATGTTCAACTTTGAAAAAGCAAAAGAAACATTTGCAGATGACGACTACATCAAATTTATGGATAATTATTATACGCATAACCCGCTACCCGACAATATTCAAAACTACACTATTCTGTATTACGCTGTTCACATCGATAAAAAAGCGGCGCGCGCTCGTCTTTTCGAACTCTTCTTTAACGACATCGGTGATATCGAAACGAAAGAAGAAATGCAGGAGCTGTTGAAGCTGATCAATGTTTTAAAGAAATATATTAGCAAAAAAGATATAATCAACAGCTTATTGTTTTAGTTAAAAAGGGAGTCTGATATATATGTATAACATTATGTTATTTTTTGGCTATTGTTTGTTTAATTTTACTTTTAGTTATTTTAGCACTTAACGTGCTAGGAAAAGTTATCGAACTTTACGAAGGTTATAAAGCGAGCAAAATTATTAGCAAAAACGAGTTTCAAGATGCATTTAGAAAGCTGGTTGAAAGCTTAAAATGATACGACATTTAATAAAAATTTTAGATATTTTGAGAGCAAGACGGGATGCTGGCGATATTGATGCAGCTACGACTATTCTTGACGTTTTAGACTTATGCAACAAAACGTTGACAAAGAGAGCGACCAACATTTTAATCAACAAATACATGCTGGGTATTGATGATGATAGACAATGTAAAAAATACGGCATCACGCTGAATACCTTGCAAAGCATAAACGCAAGAAGCTTTCACAAGCTAGAAAAAGCAGAAAAAGAATTGTGGTAGATGGAAAGGACGGTTGCGCGCCGTCCTTTTTATTTTGGATATTCAAATTAAAAGGAGTGTAAAATATTAAATGAACAAGGATATATATAAAATAAAGACAGCAGATCATTACACAGACGAAGAGATCGTCGACATTTTAAATAAAACAGAAAGCCAGAAGGAGTACGACATTGCTATCGACAGGCTTTATATCCTGCGCGGTGACGGAAAGCGGCGAAGCAAATCAGATAACGTCCGAACTCAACAGCAGATGCAGAGAAGATCAGAAAAAGAATTGCGCTGGACAGACTTTAATGATCTGCCAGCGTCGGCCGTCGATAAAATTTTTAAATAATTCTAATTTAGGTGCAAGTCCGGAAGGGGTGGTATAGCTATACTAATGAGAGATATAGATCAAAATTACTCTAATTCCTTTCCTCCTCCTTTTAGCCGTCCCGAAAATGGGGCGGCTTTTTTCATATTAAGAAGGTGATCGATATTAAACAATTACTTAAATGGCTCGGCAGTAAAACGAAATTGTTAGACACATTAATAAGTAAAATGCCGGACGCATACAACGCGTTTTATGAACCCTTCGTTGGATCTGGCGCCTTTATTTTTAACCAAATGCCGCGGCGCGGATATATCAACGATCTAAATTCAGCGCTGGTTAACGTATATCGACAGCTCAAAGATGATCCAGAGAATTTGATAAATGAACTGCTTGACATGGATAGCATCGCTTGTAATAGCGATAGATACTACGAGTTAAGGCGGAAGTATAATCAAAAATTAAAAGCTAATAATTACGACGTAGAAACGGCGGCACTCTTGCTTTATTTAAATAAGCATTGCTTTAGCGGTTTGTATCGGGTTAATAAAAAAGGCGAGTTTAACGCCGCTTGGAACCATAGAATAAAACCGGATCCATTGGATACGGAGAATTTAAAAGCTATCGGAAAATACTTGAGCGATAACGATATAACCATCGCTAACGAAGACTTCGAACGTTTTGCGGATAAAGCAAAGCCGGGCGACTTCGTTTATTTTGACAGCCCTTACGTTCCGGAAACTAAGACAGCTAATTTTGTTGGATATACTTCGGCCGGGTTTTCACTTGAAGACCAGGAAAGGTTAGCGGAACTTTTTCAAAGACTAACAGAAAGAAAGGTTTTCTGTATGCTTTCGAACAGCGATACGGATATTACTAGAAGTTTGTATACTAACTATCGTATCGATAAAGTGTATGTTAGTAGAAACATCGGTGGAATATCCAACAAGAAAATTGGCTACGAAATTATCGTTAGAAATTATTAGCCAGAAAAAAATAGGCCCTAAATTTTTCGGCACGAATTTTTTTAGCGAAAGGAAAAAAGGTAAATGTCACACGGAAAGCTTCACAATTTTTATTGTTCTGCAAAGTGGACCCGACTTGCTGACTTGTATCGTAAGTCGCATTTTTATATTTGTGAAAAGTGCGGCGCTCCGAATTCTTTTGAAGTTCATCATGTCAAGGAGCTGGATACGATAAACGTAGATGATCCAACAGTCAGCTTGAACCCGGATAATTTAATTTTGCTATGTCACGACTGCCATAACAGAATACATCATCGCTTTACAAGTAAGCAGAGTAAACGGGAATATCGATACGATAAGTACGGGCATGTTGTAAGCGTAGACAACGAAAGCGACAAAGATAGGTAACAGAGCCGGTCGGTCAGGGCTGGTTATATTTGACTATCCATAAATTTTATCGGCTGGCAAACATCCCCCCGGGGTATCGGATTTTTTTAAAAAGTTCGGAGACCAGCGCCCCCCTCTTTTTTTTTAAAAGTTCGGCGTACAGGCCCGGTGGACACATGTATTTTATGTAAACTCATAGTGAACAAGGAGTGAATATACATCATGACAAAGAAAGAACAAGCGCGGACTGCATTAAAACAGCAGTACGTCGATGACTTGACGCCATTGCTAGATACGACGACAGATGCACAGCGGCAGTGCGTGCTTCGTATCCTGATCGATAAGATCGCGTATTTGACAGTGTATCTTGAAGAGTTACAGAAGGACACGCTAAAGACTGGTGTCGTTGTTAAATACGATAACGGCGGCGGGCAGACTGGATTGCGGATTCATCCGGCGGCTCAGGTCTATACACAGTACAGCAAGACACTGAACGCAGCATTAAAGCAGCTTCAATCTTTTTTACCAGCGGACACTTCGACGCCGGATGCTTTAACAGACTTTCTGGGTACTCACACCGTTACTAAGAAGAAGTGATCTGATTGAACGCCATCACGGAATACAACAATTTAATCCAAAACGGGCAGATCAACGCGTGTAAAAAACTAAAGGCTGTCTATAGCCATCTCGTGAAACAGATGCATGATACATCTTCTGGATACGTGTACGATCAAGAACGGGCAGACCGCGCGGTCGGCTTCATCGAACATTTTATCCACATCCCGAAAATGCGTGGATCCCCATTATTTAAATTGGAATTGTGGCAGAAAGCGCTTATTTCAGCTATTTTCGGCTTCGTAGACAAACAAACTGGATATAGAAAGTACCAGGAGTGTTTCCTTTTCGTCGGGCGTAAAAATTCAAAATCAGTTTTAGGCGCCGCCATCGCTCTTTACATGCTACTGGCAGATGGTGAAGACGGGCCGGAAGTGTATTCGGCGGCGACGGACAGAAAACAAGCGCGGATCGTCTGGGAATACGCAAAGATCATGGTTGCACACGATCCAAATTTAAAGAAATACATCAAGACGAAGTTTAATTCGCTTGAGTGCAAGACGAATTTTGGCAAATTTGTCCCGTTATCTAAAAATTCAGGATCTATGGATGGCTTGAATATTTCCTGCCTGTTGATAGATGAATTACACGCTATCAAGGATAGGAATATCTACGACGTTTTAAAAGGCGGCACGTATGCAAGGAAACAGCCGCTCACCATCATCATGTCAACGGGTGGATATTCAGAGCAGGACAGCATTTTCGACGTTAAATATGAAGAATACCGGAATATCATCGAAGGTTATACGACAGGCAAATACACAGACGAAACGACACTTCCCATTATTTATGAGTTAGACGATAAAAAAGAGATCCGGGACGAAGCGAACTGGATCAAAGCAAATCCGAACCTGGGTATTTCGAAAAGTTTGAAGCAGTTGCGGACAGAATTTAATAAAGCAACGCTTAACGAACGGACGATGCGCGACCTTCTTGTAAAGCAGTTCAACTTTAGGGAAGCGGCCAAAGAAGCCTTTTTCGATATGCAGGATGTAGTCAATAAAAATACATTCAACATAGCCAATTTTAGCGGGGCTTACTACGTCGGCGGCGTCGATCTTTCTGAAACAACAGACTTAACATGCGCAACGGCTTTAATAGCAAGGGACGATAAATTATACGTAGAACAGATGTACTGGATACCGGAAGACACACTACAAGACCACATCGAACGCGATAAGGTTCCCTATGATATTTGGATAGCTGACGGCTGGTTGCGGACATGTCCGGGAAACGTGATAGACCAGAAAGTCGTCTGCCAATGGTTCGTAGATCTGCAAAACAAGTACGGCGTCTATGCTTATAAAATTGGTTATGATGCTTACAACGCGCAGTATTTAACGAGGGACTTGCAGGATACATTCGGTACGGCTTTATGCGTCAAGGTTCCACAGACATTTAAAGGGTTATCCAGCCAAATGTTTTTATCCAAGGCATATTTCAAGGCTAAAAAGATAAATTATAACTATAATCCGGTATTTTTGTGGTGCTTATTGAATACGGATGCCGTCACGGATACACAAGGGAACATCAAACCCTACAAAAACCGAAACTTGCGGAAGCGTATCGACGGCTATTCTTCGTTTTTGGATGCGTTTTGCGTCTATCTGGATAACAAGGATAATTTGTTCTAATTATGCAAGTATAGCTATGGTTTATAAGCTATACATATAGAGAGAGAAATATAAACAAAGGCTTTCCATCAAGGAAAGTAGGTGATTAGAAATAGAAATACGTAGCACATTCGCACGAATTTTTGGTAAAAAGCCAAAACAGGAGCCGCGCACGGTCACGTTGCAATACTTGAATGACTATCAGCAGGTATTCACAAGCCGTGGCGACTATACAAACGACATCATCATAAAGACCTGCATCGACGTCATCGCAAAGCATTGCGCAAAGTTGAAAGCGGTCCACGTTGTCAAAGATAAAGGGAACAAAAAGCCGGTCACAGATAGCCGATTGGTTACACTTTTGACGCTGGAACCAAACCCATACATGACAGCATACGACTTGCAGTATAAAGTGGCGGCACAGTGTTTTATGAATCAGAACGCTTATATTGAAATTCAGCGTGATCCCTCGGGTAGACCCATCGCTTTATGGCCGCTAGACTATTCAACCGTTGAAGCCGTTGAAAACGACACGGATATTTATTTAAAATTCCAGTTCAAGAACGGGCAGTCGAAAACGATACCGTACGCCGACATTATCCATATCCGGAACAATTTCATTGACGGCGAACTGATAGCACATACGACCGACAATCTGAACGATAACCTGGCTACATTGGCTGTTTTACAGCAGTCATTCGAGAACGCGGCAGTTAACTCGGGCCGTATTAAAGGCGTGGCACAGGTTGCAGGACAGGTAGGGTCGGATGCATGGGCTAAAAAAGCGAAAATGCTGAACGATAACTTAAAAAATGCTGAAACGGGCGGTATCGTCGTGACCGACGCAACGGTTAATTTTACGCCCTGTAACGGCGACCCTATTCCAGCGGATCACAGCCAGCTCGACTATATCCGGGAAAATATCTATAGATATTACGGCATTTCGGAGAATATCGTAAGCAATACGTATACGGAACCGGAATGGCAGGCGTTTTACGAAAGCACGATCGAACCGTTCGCAATCCGGCTCAGTCAGGAAATGACGCGGAAACTCTTCACGCCGGAAGAAAAGGCGGCCGGTAATGAAATTATTTATGATGCTAATCGGTTGACGTATGCTACGACGAAGACAAAGACAGAATTGATCGCGGCCTTGCGTCCATTGGGTATTTTAACCACAAACCAATGCTTGGAAATTATGAATTTACCGCCGGTCGAAGATGGCGACAAACGGGTACAGACGCTGAACGTAGCCAATACGGCTATTGTGGATGACTACCAGGCGAAAGGCGGTGATAACGATGGATAACGAGGAATTGCGTTATAACGAGAATATCGATACCGCCGACGGCCGTAAAGTCGTAGGGTATGCGGCTGTCGTGAATCAACCGACGGTCATATTTAAAGACGACGCCGGAAACGAATATAAAGAGGTCTTCGTTTCTGGATGCTTCGATAAGACTAATATGGACGACGTCGTTTTCCGGTATAACCACATTGATAGCTTTGAAATTCTGGCTAGGACCCAAAATAATACATTGCAGGTAAAGAGCGACGAAAAAGGCTTATACATCGAAGCGGATTTGGCGGATACGACACAGGGGAACGATATCTATAAACTAATTGGCCGGAAGGATATCACAGCGATGTCGATCGGTTTTACAGTAAATAAGGACTATTACGATATCTCGACCCGGACCCGATATATCCAGTCAGTGGATACGCTGTTTGATGTATCGGCAGTCGATTTCCCGGCATACCAGGGAACTTCCTTGCAACAGTACAAGGAAGCCATGGATAAGGCAGAAGACGAAGATAAGCGGCGTCGCATTATTATTTTATCACAGGAGTAAATAATGGAACTGAAAGATATTGAAACACGAAAGGCACAGATCGCGGAAGAATGTAAAAAGGCTTCCGGTGCTGACCTGGATAAATTGTATAAAGAAATGAATGATCTGAAAGCGAAAGAAGAAGAGATCCGCAAACAGCAGGATGAAATGGAAAAACGGAAATACATCGCGGACCAGATCAACAAAAACGAAATTGTAACCAAAAAAATTGATGAAAAGAAGGAACCTAATAACATGTATACAGTAGATAGCAACGAATACCGTAAAGCCTTCATGGACTATGTATTGTCCGGCGAAATGACCCCGGAATTCCGTTCCGTGGCTACGACTGCTGATAACGGCGCTGTCATTCCGACGGCTGTCATGAATACCGTCGTCGAAAAAATGGAACAGTACGGCAACATTTTGCCGCTCGTCCGCAAGCTTTCTTATCCGGCTGGTGTCGTCGTACCGACTTCTGCACTGGCTACGGAAGCAAAGTGGATGCAGGAAGGCGCCGCTGTTGACGTTAACGGTAAATCCACTGTTGCCGTAACTTTCGGTGCTTACGAATTGGCCGCAGCTATCGGCATTTCTTTTAAAGCTCATATCCAATCCCTTTCGGCTTTCGAAGCAGCTATCGCCGAAAACGTATCCAGAGCCATGGTTAAAGCACTTGAAAAAGCTATTATTTCCGGCGACGGAGCCGCTAAACCGAAAGGCATCGTAACGGAAACCGTTCCGGAAGTACGGAAAGTAACGCTTTCGGCAAAACTTGGCTATAAAGACATCGTGAACATGGTTAAAGCCATTCCATCCGCTTATAAAGACGGCGCTGTTCTTACGATGAATGAAAATACTTTCCTCGACATGGCTACGGTCGTCGACAACAACGGTCAGCCGGTCGCACACGTTAATTACGGCGTAGACGGCGAACCCATCGCCGCTTTGCTGGGTAAGAAAGTTGTCTTTACGGATTATCTGCCGGATCTTACGTCTGCAAAAACGGGCGATGTCGTAGCTTTTGCTTTCCAGTACGACAAATATATCTTGAACACGGCATACCAGATGGACTTAGTAACTTATACGGAAGACGCTACAAGAAATAAAGTATATCAGTCTATCGGCATGTACGACGGCAAAGTCGTCGATAATAACGGTCTGGTATTGGTCGTAGCACCGGCATCTAAATAAAGACTTAGGGTAAGGGGATAGGCCGGGCGCTTATCCCTTTCCTTATTAAAGGTGGTTTTTTATGGATGACTTATTGAAGCTCGTAAAGAATTACTTACGGCTCGACGACGACATCACGGAAGATGACGGACAACTCACGGGGCTGATCACGGCGGCAAAAGACTATATACAGAACATGACGGGTAAGCAGTACGACGACAGTCCGGTCATGGTATTGGCCGTGGAATTACTGGTATCGCACTGGTATACGGACCGGTCGCCGGTATCGAAGAATACGACAAGGGATTACGGCCACAGCTTATCGGCTATCCTGACTCATATCGAAACCAGCGATGCGTGTAAGCCGGTGAATGAACCATGATCTTTGATGCAGGACAACTGAATAAGCGGGTAGATATCTACAAACCGACGACGACTACGAAGAACTCTTGGGATACGCAGGAAGATACGGCTTTGTATAAACGAATAGCGGCGGCCATTTATCCGGCCCGCGGACGGGAATACTACGAAGCTAAAGAAATTGCGAACGAAGAGAGCGTCAAGATCGTGATCCGGTACCGGAAGCATATCACGGATGGCTGTAAAGTCCGATATCGGGACCACACTTACCTTATCCAGTCGGTAGTGGATCCGGATATGGCTCACGAAAGCCTGGAATTATATTGTATCGAAAAGTTGCGCGGCAACATGGATACGACATCGAAAGGATGGGAACCATGAGTACGACGATAGACCTGTCAGAGCTGGCTAAATATGGCTTAGACTTGAAGAGTATCGCCGACGAATACGCGGCAACGACGGAAAAGCATTTACGGAAATGTGGCAACACGCTAAAGAAAGAGATCATCGAAAAGACACCATCGGGCGCTTCGAAAGACACGTATACATCAAAGTCAGGCCGGGTGTACAAAAACAAAACAAAATTAAAGAACGCGTGGACAGGAACCGTGAAAGGGTTATCCGGTAGCGAATTGGAATACGATATATCCAGTAAGGCCCATCATTTTCATTTGGTTAACCGTGGTCATGCTATGGTGACACATTCCGGGAAGCATGTTGGCTTTGTCCCGGGCAAGCATTTTTTAGAAGAGGCCGTCAAAGAATACGAAGAAAGCGGCTACACAGAGGCAGAATTTGAAAAATATATTAAGGACGTCAAGAAGAAACTAGGTGACTAACGATAAAACAGTCGGAGATACTAACATCGGTACGGAACGCATTGAAGGGCGCTTATCCAGATTACAAGGTATATCTGGAAGACGTAAAAGATAATTTTGAAAACCCGTGCTTTTTCTTAGGGCTGACTAGTGTCGTTAGCCAGGAGAACACGAACTTATATAAGAATAACTGCACACTGCATATTACATTTTTCACGGAAAAAGGGCGCGTCGACGCCCTTTTCTTGTATGACGTCAAGGATACCGTAACTAAATTATTCAGGCACGGGTTACAGGTCGGTAACAGGTTCTTACATTTTACCTCGGTTTCTACGGAAACAGAAGGCGAAGATGCTGACATCATTTTCTTTAACCTGCCATTCATTTATTACGATGCGGACGGCCAGCAGGACGAAAAATACCTTATGCAACATATTTACAATCATTACGAAACGAAAGGGGACTTATAGCGTTATGGGAATGCCTAGCGTTATTGTCACATTTAAAGAAAAAGGAATTACGGCGATCGAACGAAGCCAGAACGGCGTCATCGCCCTGGTATTAGTCGAAGACAGTCCGGTCGACCCGGTCAACGTCTATACGCCGGACGATATTCCGGAAACATTGACGGACGACAATAAAGAACAGGTACAGCTTTGCTTGATGGGATACCAAACAGGGCCTAAAAAGGTCATCGTTTATACCGTCAAGGACTTGAAAGACATGGCGGGAATATTAAAAAAGCTTGAATTAGTCCGTTTTAACTATCTGGTTATTCCGGCCATTACGGACGAACAGATACAGACAGTAGCTACCTGGATAAAAGATATGCGTACGACAAAAGATACGATGGTTAAAGCTGTTCTTCCGAATTGTGCGGCTGACTGCGAAGGAGTCGTAAACTTTACGAATACCTTGATCAAGACCGCGAAGAAGACTTATACGACGGCGCAGTATTGTTCGCGTGTCGCCGGTATTATCTGCGGTACACCGGCTACTATTTCCTGTACTTATGCACCGGTTCCGGAACTGATTGAAGTCGATCAGCATACCCTAGAAGAAATGGATACGAAAGTCGACAACGGCGAATTCTTCTTCTTCAATGACGGAGAAAAGATTAAAGTTGCGCGCGGCGTCAACTCTTTCAAGACAACGGTACAGGGAAAGGGCGAAGACTTTAAAAAGATTAAACTGGTAGACCTCATGGATATGATCCACGACGACATCAAGCGCACCGGTCATGACTCTTACATCGGCAAATATGCCAACAGCTACGACAACCGGTGTCTGCTTATTACGGCTATCCAGGGATATTTTCAGCAGCTCGAAAACGAAGGCTTACTGGAACGGAATCAGAACACCGTGACCGTCGATCTCGACGCAACTAAGGCTTGGCTTATGAGCAACGGTTTATATACAAAGGATCAGCTGGCTACTATGAAAGATATCGAAATTAAGGAAGCCAATATCCACGACAACGTATTCTTGGCGGCTGACCTTAGCTTGCTCGACGCTATCGAAAAGATTCAGGTTAATTGTAATATCGCGTAAGGTGGTTTAATAGAATATGAAAGACATTGAAGCACGGAGAGTCATTTATGGGACGTTCGGCGAATTGTGGATTGACGGCGACAAGATCGCCGAAGTCGAAGAAGTAAAAGCTACGCTGACTTCGGATAAGATTGAAGTTAAGATGGCTATGCATATGACTAAGGGCTATAAAGTCGTTGGTTATACTGGCAAAGGCTCTGTCAAATTACATAAAGTATCCAGTTATTTCATTAAGAAACTGGCTCCTTCTATTAAGGCAGGCAGACAGGTTTCGTGTACACTCATCTCTAAAGTAAGCGATCCGGATGCTGTCGGTACGGAACGTGTAGCCTTGACGGGCGTCATTTTTGACAGTGTCGATCTGATTAACTGGAGTGTCGGTAAACTCGGCGAAGAAAGTTATAATTTCACTTTCCAGGACTACGAACTTCTGGATAGTGCCGACGAATAATTTTTAAAGGAAAGGGGATCGCTGGATGGCTTTCCCCTTCTTTTTATTTAGGAGAAACCAACATGGAAAACAAAAACGAAAATGTATTAGAAAAACTTTTGCGGATGGATGCTAAAAAGATTACGGAACGCCCGATGCGGACTTATGAAGTAAAACGGCTTTCCAATATCATGGGTACGCCGTTCGTCGTTACTCTACAGAGCATCCCCGCTGAACTCTATTCGGATATCCAAAATGAATCCGTCGAAATTAAGAAAGGCAATGTATCGGGCGTCAATATCCAAAAATTGCAGTTCGATACGGTCATCGCCGGAATGAAGGACCCGAATTTAAAAGATAAACAGCTGTTACAGCATTTCGATGCCTTGACACCGGTCCAGCTCGTTAACAAGCTGTTCATTCCCGGTGAAATTTCGGATATGGCTTCTATCGTATCTGAATTATGTGGCTTCACGAGTCAGAAAGACGTCGACGAAGAAACAAAAAACTAATTGAAACGGACGGGCGTGTACAGCTCATGTACTACCTGTTCCGTTTTCATCATATCCAGCCGTTCGAATTCATGCATAAGAGTTTCTACGAAAGACAGGTATTATATGCCTTCATGCGTTATGAATTGGAACAGCGGATCGAAGAAAATAAACCTCAAGACGAATAGAAAGGTTTGAAAGATATGCCTAGTGTTATCGATGCAGTGCTTAGGTTGAAAGATGAATTCACGCCGGTACTGAATACCGTACAAGGAAAATTAAACGAAACAAAGGCACAGGGCGATGCATTAAGCCAGCGTATCCAGGAACACGAAAAAGTAAACGCAAGAGCGGCTAAACAATGGAAACAGACTGGCAACAGTATCAAGGGCGTCGGCGATACGATCCTTAAATATTCGGCGCCTATTGTTACGGCTATGGGAGTCGGGTTAAAAGCTACGTCGGCTTTTGCAACTGGCATGGCTAAATTAAGTACGGCCGTCAAGCTGACAGCTGAACAACAGGCAAAGTTAAAGCAGTCATTCATCGAAACATCGGACGCAACAGGCGTAGCCGTCGAAGACACGACCGAACTGGCTTATCATTGGGCGTCAGCTGGTGTACAGGCTGACGACTTGGGTAAGGGCGTCGATGCAGCCTGTAAGTTGTCGGTCATCGGCTTTACGGATGCCAATTCGGCTAGTCAGTTATTAATCGGCACGATGAACAGTTTAGGGATGACCGTTAATGACTTGGACGATATTACGGCGACATACGTTAAAATGCAACAGGTCGGGAACCTGACGATCGGCGAATTATCCGGCCAGATCGAAAAAGTATTACCGGCGGCGCACTCGTTAGGCGCTTCCTTGCATGAATTAGGTGCTACGTACGACTTTTTAGCCAATAAAGGGTTAAGCATCGAAGTCACGACGTCCGGATTGCGGAATATTATGGGCGGCTTGGAAAAACCGACGAAAGAGATGCAGACAGCGGCCGAAATGGCGGGCGTTTCCTTGGATATGGCTCATATCAAGGCAGAAGGCTGGGTCGGCTTCTTGGATGAAGTCGTTCAGAAGACCGGCGGCGACGCACAGCAGATGATGCAGATCTTAGGCGGCGGCAAGAACGGGATAGCCATCGCAAACGCATTGGCAACCGACGGAGCCATCGAACAGCTGAAGAATTTGGATAAACAGATACAAAATACCGGCGGCGTATCGGAAGAAACGATGCAACAGCTAATGAAGAACAATCCGGCACTGGCTTTAAAACTGGCAAATAATCAGTTGCGTAACAGCTGGATGGAATTAGCGCAAGGCATGGCGCCATTTATTGCCAGCGCATCCATGAAGATCAAGACCCTGGCTAAAGTCATCCATGATCTGACACCGGAACAACGGAAACTGATAACCTCTATTTTACAGACGGTCGTCGTTATGGGCGTCGGGTTATCCGTCCTCGGTCGTGTCGTATCGGCTGTCGGTACCGTAAGATCCAGTATCAACGGATTAGCGAAAGCCTTTTTAGCTGTACGTAAGGCAAAACAGACTTTTGATGGTGTTGGCGCTTTCTTAACGGTAGCGGCGAAAATAGAATCCGGTGTCGTAAGGATCCGCCATGCTTTTACGACGTTAGGAACGCTGGCTTTACGGGCCGGTCGTGTTGTCGGGAACGTTATCCGTGTCATGGGTAGCGGTATTGCAAAGTTAGGGCCTATTATTCTCCGCTGCGGCCGTATCGCCGTTACCGCTATTACGACCGTGGGACGTGCCATCATTATGAATCCGATCGGGGCCGCACTTACAGCCTTGGTCGTCATCATTGTCTTAGTGGCTACCCATTGGGAACAGTTCAAGCAGATCACACTTTCTGTCTGGAACGCCGTAAAGAGTGCCGTAAATTCGGCTATCGAATTCATTTCCGGCATCATCCAGGCAGGTATTTCCTATATTTCCGAAAAAATTGCATCTTTACGTGAATTTTTACAGGGGATTATTGACTATATCAGTAATACCTTTTCGGAAGCGTGGTCAGCGGCTTGGAATTCCATTAAAGATGTTTTCGGAAACATCTGGGAAGGTATCAAGAGCAAAGCGGCAAATGTACTGGATAGTATCACCGGATTCGTACAGCGTGTCATAGATAAGGCACGTAGTGCTAGATCGGCAGTTCAGGAGGCCGGGAACGGAAACGGGCCGGACGGTAACTGGACAGGTGCAACATGGTATCACGGCGGCTTGACGTATGTCAACGAAGCCGGACCGGAACTAATTAAACTGCCGACCGGTGCGCAGATCGTACCTCATTCCGAAAGCTTGAAACAGGAATACCAGCGCGGCGTCGAAATTGGTAGTCAGCAGAACGCGTCTTCGTTATCCATCACTATTCCTAAATTGGCAGACAGCATTGTTGTCCGCGAAGAACAGGATATCGACGATATCGCTGAACAACTAGTATTCAAGATCAAACAGTATGGTATCAATCAGATGAAAGGCGCGCTCATTTAGTGCGCCTTTATCTTTTTAGAAGGTGAATATATGAGTTTCTTAAAGAATTTCATGTCGGATGTGCTGACGGGCTTCCTGGATCATAATGCCAACAATGTGACTATCGACTTGAGTTGCGGCGGCGACTCGTTTACGTTGCCGGTCCTTCCTGAAAAATTCGAGTTATCCGTAAGCAACCGGAACGGCACGGTCAATATAAATAACGACGGTGAATATAATATGATTGGAAAGACTGGATTAAAAACGATCACGTTAGAAAGTTTCTTTCCTAGCCAGCAGTATGACTTCTGCGTAACGACGCCGTTATCGCCATCGGATTACGTGAATAAGCTGGAAACATGGCGAAAAGGTACGGATCCCGTACAGATTACCATAACCAATACGCCGATAGATATTTCCTGTCTTATCGAAAGTTTTAGCTATGGTAGCCAGGACTGCACACAGGATATTTATTATAAGCTGGCCTTAAAAGAATATCGCAGTATCGTTGGAGTCAGCAACGATAAGATGGATAAAACGACCGGACTCAAGAAACGGCCGGAAAGTTTTGCCAAACAGGCTATAAAGAATTTCCGGATGTATCCGGGTGAAAATCCGTTACAGGCAGTAGCCAGGGCGTGCGGGAAGACTGTCGGTGCCGGTATCGACACGAAATATAAAGGGTATCTGAACATTTATGAAAGAGTTATGAAAGGCGGCGGCATCAACGCCGGTGACATTATTCAGTTGGGACAGAGCTACGGCGGCGTACTGATCAAACATTTTAAACGGGAAGACGACGATATCACGATGGATGTTCCTCATTATTCGGCGAATAAACCGATAAAAGTTCCGGAAGGGAATTAATATGGCAGAAAAAACTTTTCATCTGATAGACGAAACAGCACATAAAGACCTAAGTCCTTATGTCGTTTCTTACACATGGGGCGGCGATCTGGAACAGGCCGGGCGCCGACTCAATTTTACGATAGCTTATACGACGAAGGATCCGAATTGGACGAACGCTATCATCAATTTAGGCGACATCGTTACCTTTTATTATTATGATCCGACGTTAGCTGAAAAGGAAAGGGAAGCCGAAAAAGCACAGCTCGAAGAGATTGCTAAAGAACAGGCGGAACGGGCCGAAGCGGCAAAACAGCGCGCGGCCAATATATCTAATAGTTATAATTCTGTTTCGGGCGGCTCTAATTTCGATGGATACAGCAGTACAGAACGCGGGAACTGGTCAGCTATCCAGGCATTAGGTGCTACACAGGGGCAGGCGAACGGCATCTGCGGGAATATACGTATAGAAGATATGGATTACGACCCGACTGTCGTAAATGCGTCCGGCCATACTGGGTTATACCAGCTGTCGACGGAACGATGGGCCGGCTATGTGTCTTGGTGTAATCAGACCGGAAATGATCCGGCGTACGGGCCTAATCAGTCGAAGTATGTCCTTACAGTAGAAAACGGCAACGTCTTCACCGGTGAAAATTGTCCGTGGGGAGCCATGCCGACCGATACAGAAGGCGCGGCCAGATATGTTTCGCAATATATTGAAAGAGGCGGATACGAACAGGAAAGAGTCGACGCGGCCAATAATGTAGCTAACGATGTAGCCAATGAAGTCATAACGCTGGAAACACCGGGAGCAGCTGTCGTTACGATGGCAGTTAATGCCCTTATCGATACCAGTAAAGTACCGTCCAACAGTAAGAAAACAACTACGACGGCTGAAACGGCAGATACCGCGACAGCCGATAAAAACAATACGAATTCGGACAGCCTGAAATTATTCCAGGGTATCGTCTTCATGCAGGAACGGAACAGCAACACTTATACCATGGAATTCGTAGCCTATGACCGGCTCATTTATCTGGCTAAAAGTAAGACTAACAATAAATTTGTCGATGTACCGATCCCGGAAGTCCTGGACTGGTGCGCGAAACAGAATGGCCTTGAACTGGGTATTTTATCGAAAGACCTGAATTATACCGTTAATTTTGTAGCCGATAATATGAGCTATACTGAAATTATCCAGAAGTGCCTAGAAACGGCGAAACAGAATTCGGGATATTCTTACAATGTCTATCTAAGTGCCGAAAATAAAATGAACGTCGTCCGGGCCGATACGGTCATTGAAGGCTTTACGATCACCGATACGACCGATAGTTTCGGAGCGCGGCACAGTGCCAGCTTGGAAGATATGGTCAACCAGGTCGCTATCGCTGACTCGGACGGAAAAATTACCGGCTATTTCCGGAACGATGAAGACATTAATAAATACGGGCGTATCCAGACTGTTTATAAGGTCGATGCTAAACAGAATACCGAAAAAAGTGCTAAAAGCCTGTTACATAGGATAACGGAAACGTCGAGTATTTCAGCTTTGGGAAATGTTCAGTGCATCGCTGGATATGCAGTGGCTATCCAGGAAGAGCAGATCAAGGGAAATTTCCTTATTCTTTCGGACAGTCATAAAATAGAAAACAATATCCATACGATGGAACTGAATTTATCTTATATTCAGAAGCCGGATGACTCGACGACATGTAGTACGGAAGGAAATACGAACCCGACACCGAAACAGGTAAAGAAGAAAAAGGATGGCGTAGCCGGTACGGGCAGCGCAACGGTAGAAGAGGGGTTAAAAGCCGCAAAACCTGCTTATCTGGGAACACAGATGCCGGATGGGCCGAACGGCTGCGTAGAAGCGGTCGTCGGCATAGGCTCTTATTATTCACCTTTTGCCAAACAGGAATACGACAACAACGTTAAAGACTGCGATACCCTGGTAGCTGATGCACAGCGGGCTAATTTGTACGAAGAATTCGGCCCGAATACGGTTATACAGAAAGGCGACGCCATTATTTATAGTAGTTCACAATATCGATATGCTCATACGGTCATCGTTACGAGTCCTTCCGGCCGGTATATCGGTAATTCATCGAGTGCCAATAACGGGAACGGCGAAGTCGTCGAGGGCCGCGACTTTATGGAAATGGGCGGCGAATATCCGGTCGGTATCGTACATTTATCGAAAGGCTGATATAGATGAACAAAAACCCTTATACCGAATTTTTAAAAATAGTGACCGGTGTTGCAGAAAATAACCAGTCACCGACTATTTCACTGGGTACGATCGTGGCACCGCCGCCGAATATCCAGGTGTCGTATAATGGCATTTTACTGGAAACGCCGGAATGTCTTATTTCGGAATATCTGTTACCTGGGTATACGCGTCATGTCGTTGGTTCTACGAGTGATGCGGCTGGTGGTTCCGGCGATGCTGAATACGCAAGCCATCGGCATCCAGTAAATAACGATGAAACGTGGACGGACACTTTAAAACCAGGTGACAAGGTTGTTATTATGCCATGTCCGTCATCGGATGACAGAACGAAACAGCTTTATATTATTTTGGATAAGGTCGTAAAACCCGACCGTTCACATTTTGAATAGAGGCTTTTAGATGAATCCATTTGTATTAGGGAATACGGAACAAAACAATTATACTCAAAAAAATCTGCCGGAACTGCAAGAATACGCGTGGGACTTCCTACATGATACATTCAGGCTGACACCGGAAGGCCAGCACATTATCGTTACGGAAAATGAAGCCCTGAAAGTCTGGATATATAAGGCTTTGAAGACGGAGCGATATCGGTACGAAGCTTATAAACATGGGGTATATAATGCTTCAGACAATTATGGCGTCGAACTGGAACAGTTTATCGGCAAGAACCCGAATAACGTCGAAACAGCCACAAAGATCAAGCGATATATCCATGACGGCCTTATCGTGAATCCGTATATCACGAAGATCGACAGTATCGACATTACGGAACGAAAGGGCGACAGCCTGACCCTTACGGTAAATTTGACTTCAATTTATGGAAATTTGACACAAGTCGTCACGGTATGACGAAGCTATACTAATAGGAGATGAAAATATTGAGCGACACTTTTAAAATGCAATATAAAGACGACATTCAGAGCCGGATGGTCGATGTAGTATCCAGCGTTACGGATAACACCGCTATCGAAGGCTCTTTTTCGCGCGATATTATTAACGCTAACTCCGTTGAATTTGAAAATACATATGCCGAAATGAATCTGATGATAAAGGCTTGTTTCGCCGATACCAGTTGGGGCGACTATTTAACCATGCGGGCGGCTGAATATGGAGTTGACCGCAAGGATGCTACTAGCTCTATTGGATACGTCGTTATCAAAGGACAGGCCGGGACCGTCGTTCCGAAAGGCTTTATTGTATCCGTCAAAAATGGTACGCAATTCACGACGAACGATGATACCATGATCGGAGCCGACGGGACCGTAAAAGTCAATGTGACGGCATCGACGACCGGAAGTGCCGGTAACGCGGCGGCACATACTATCAATACGATCATGATATCGCAACCCGGCGTATCCAGTGTGGATAATCCGGAAGCGACGCACGATGGGTTTGACCAGGAAAGCGACGCCGACCTATTAGCGCGGTATATGCAGATTGTTCGTACTCCGGCAACATCGGGTAATAAATACCATTATTATAATTGGGCTATGTCGGTAAAAGGTGTCGGCGGCTGTAAGGTCGAACCCTTATGGAACGGGAACGGGACCGTAAAAGTTATCATCATCGACGAAGACTATAAAAGTGCGTCCGACGATATCGTAAAGCGTACTCAGGAATATATCGACAGCGTCCGGCCTATTGGGGCGTCGGTTACGGTCGTATCGCCGGTTCCTTTAACGATGAATATTACCGGCGACGTAGTCGGGAACGTGAACACCGATAATTTTAAGAAAGCCATTGAAAACTATCTGCGTCGGAAGAACTTGGACCTAAAATATTTATCCAGTGCGCAGGTTGGCAACCTTTTGATGGATAACGGCGCGACGGACTACGATAATTTACTGTTGAACGGGAAAACAAAACTTACAGTGACGGAAGATCAGATGCTGACGGTCGGGACGGTGACGTTGAATGTCCTTCATTAGAAATAATATCTGTAATATCGGGAAGTATCTTCCGAAATTTATTCAAAAAAGCCCCATCTTTTCGGCGGTCGTGAAGGCGGATAATCAGGAACACGACCGGCAACGGCTTATTCTTAAAGACCTGCTAAACCAGTTTTTCGTAGTAACGGCTACTTGGGGACTGGACGGATGGGAAAGGGTCCTGGGTATCAAGACCAACAAAGAACTTTCAGATGAACAACGGCGGAATACTATTTTATTGAAGCTTCAAAGCCATAGGATAAGTACCGTCGAATTCATGACGAAATTGGCATCCAGATATTACAGCGACACGACGAATGTATCCATTGAAGAAGATAATTCGCATAATGCCTTTCGGATTTTAGCCGACAGTCTTCCTTATGACTGGGATGGACTCAAAGAAGCACTCGAAACTTATAAGCCAGCGCATCTGGGTTATTTGTTTGTCCATTATTTAGACGGTATCTGCAAACAATACCACGGAGCCGTTTTACAGACCTCGAAGGTAGTCACGATAAAGCCGAATACCGGGATACAGGATATCGCCTTGTCAATGAATAAATTACAGCTGGGTATCGTAAGCATATCCAAGACAACGCATATCAAAGCGAAAGGGATTTAATATGGCAAAATTCAATAATATTATTTTAACGAATAAGGGGTTAAACCTGATTGCAGAAACAGAAGCCGGAAAGACCCTTATTTTTACGAAAGCGGAACTAGGGGACGGCGACTTACTGGTCACGGATAATGTGCAAACCTTTACAGATATCAAGTCGGTAAAGCTGACTTTACCATTCGACAAAGTCAGTTTGGATAAAAACGGCCAATGCACAGTACGTTTTACGGTAGACAATACGACTTTGGATGCGGGCTTTTTTGCAAAAGAAGTCGGCATTTTTGCGAAAGCTGGGACCGACGGTAAAGAATATCTGTACGCTTACAGTAACGCCGGGAATTTCTGCGACTATGTACCCGATAAAAGTACGCCGACGTCAAAAGAGATTTTTAAAATAACCTTGGTTACAGGGAACACGGCCAATGTCACAGCCATACTTGATAAGAATATCGACTACTATACGCTGGATCAAGCGGAGGACATGGTTGCCGATACGAAAAAGGATTTAGCCAACGTCGCAAAGAATACGGCAAAAGAAGCTATTCAGTCGGAAGTCGATAAATATGTAACCGAAAAGATGGCTGCCAAACAGGATAAATTACAGTTCGACTATAAGCCGATATCTAATTCGCTTCATCCTGTTACCTCTGATGGCATCTATAACGCGATTGAAGCGGCAAAACCGGATCTTTCGCCGTACGCTAAAAAAGCGGATCTGACTACAGTAGCCACAAGCGGAAAATATACTGATTTACAGGGAACACCTCATATCCCGGCTAAAGTTTCGGAACTTGCAAATGATGCCGGGTATCTGACGAAGCACCAGGATATTTCGGCTTATGCTAAAAAGATGGAAATTCCGACGAAGGTAAGCCAGTTGCAGAATGACAGCGGATACCTTACGAGTCATCAAGACTTATCGGAATACGCCAAAAAAGGCGATATCCCGACCGGATTCCATACCCTTACTTTTACGGGAAACGCTGATGCTACCTATGATGGAAGCCAAAACGTAACGATCAGTATTCCGAAAGCGGTAGATCTGACACCATACGAAAAACAGAACCATGCTTACGAAACGTTTGAAACTAAGGCACATGCTTCGTCTACATATGCTTTAGCCAGCGCTATTGGAGTAGCTAATGGGCTTGCTACCCTAGATGACTCAGGACTAGTCCCGTCCAGCCAGTTACCTTCTTATGTTGATGACGTACTGGAATTTGATAGCAAAGATAAATTCCCGGCAAATGGGGAAGACGGGAAAATTTATGTCGATAAATCCGATAATAAGACATACCGATATACAGGATCTGGTTACTTATGGATCAATTCGGCAGTAGCTACAGCGGACGAAGCCGTAAAAGCGCACAAGGATGCCGATGGCAACGTTATTACGGATACATACGAAAAGAAGACAGATGCGGCCGCTTCCTTGGCTACGAAGCAGGATAAATTAACGATAGACTCTACGTTTTCAGAAACTTCTGATAATGTGGCTACTTCTAAAGGAATAGCCGCTTATGTAAAAGATAGTATATCCAATGCAAAAATAGATCCTAGCCAGATAGCAGAATTAAGTAGCTACGAAAAGAAGACAGATGCCGCCGCCGCTCATTCTTCTTTGCAGAACTCTATTAATGGCCTATCTACCGGGAAGCAGGATAAATTAACTTTTGATACGACTCCGACCGCTAATAGTTCTAATCCCGTAACAAGCGGAGGTATTAAAACCGCTTTAGATAATAAGTTAGATAAAACAGGAACCGCTGTTTCTGCAACAAAGTTAAGCACAGCCAGAACAATTCAGACCAACCTTGCAAGTGCAGCATCAACTGCTTTTGATGGTAGTGCTAATATTACTCCGGGAGTATCTGGTATATTACCAGTAGCTAATGGCGGCACTGGTGCTACAAATTTAGATAATGTTACTGTCGGAACATCAAAGAAAGTTCATACAACTGTATCATCTAATACAGTTGGTGAACTGGTTAAAGCTAGTATGGGTGACAATGACTCGTTCAGAATTGCGGTAGGGGGTAGCCCAAATAATGGATGGGTCGAACTTGCCACAGCTGATGATGGCTCCGAACCGATTTACGTCAGACAGTATGGCGACGCTAAAACTGATGGCTTTGTAACACCGACCAGGACGGCTACGCTTTTAGATGCAGGGGGTAACACTTCATTCCCCGGTAAGGTTACGGCGTCTACCTTCTCCGGTAGTTTAGCTGGTAACGCAGATAGCGCGACGAATGCTGACAAAGTAGACGGCGTACATGCAAGCAGTTTGTTCTACAACAAAGGCTACTGGGACGCGAATAACTGGGCTACTATCGGCGCGTATCAAGTTGAAAATAACTCTCCTGTGTCGGGCGCATACGGCTGGGGACAAGTCATTTCTAGCTCGACAGATGACACGCGCTTCCAACTTTACGCGTCGCATAAGAATAATGGCGGGCGTTTGAGATATAGAACGGGATATGACAACGACAAACAGCCGTGGAATACTATCCTCGACAGCGAGAACTATAACCTTTTCGCGCCCACAAAGACAGGTGGCGGCGCTAGTGGTACATGGGGTATCGATATAAGCGGAACTGCAACCAACGCGAACAGCGCTAGTCTTATTTCCCCGTTTGAATTTGCTACGGCGAACGTATTTAGAAATGTATGGTTCTCTGACTCAAGCACGAACAACAAAGCGTGCTACAATTCGAACATTCAATATAACCCGTCTACGAATGTTCTCAAAGTCGGTACAGTACAAGGCACGGCTACGAAGGCTATTCAAGATGCTTCCGGTAATGTTATCACAGATACGTATGCTACGAAAACTTATGTAGATCAGAAAGTAAATGACGGCCTCTATAGCATCCAAAAAATTATGGACATCGTCTATCCAGTTGGTAGCATCTGGGAAACCACGACGGATGACGATCCTAATAAAAAATGGACAGGGACGACTTGGGTAAAAATGGATGCAGGCCGCGTACTCGTGTCTGCCGGAAGCTATACCGAAAATGGGACGACGTACACGTATAACCTTGGTGATAAAGGCGGGGAAGTAAAACACCAATCTACTGTTGATGAAATGCCTTCTCATAGCCACGACATTACAAGCGCTGGTGATCATACACACCTTATTGCAAATGCTCAGGTAAATGGCGGAAGCGGTTTAACCAATCAAAATTACTTGATTAAAAAGTGTACATGGAACAGCTACGAAAACTTTGAGCTTATTGGTTCTGGAAAAGCACCTAGTATCGGCCTTACAAGTAGTAGTGGTAGCCATACACACTCTATAGCTTCGACAGGTGGCAATAAACCACATGAAAATAGACAGCCATACTTAGTTATTAACCGTTGGCAACGCACGAAATAAAACTTTTTATCCAAAATATTAAAATGAAAGGATTAATTCTTTATGGCTAAATACAATGATATCGTTGTTACGAATAATGGCCTTGACATGATCGCCGAAAGCGAAACCGCAAAGCCGTTAATTTTTACAAAGATCCAGTTAGGCGATGGCCAGTTGACAGAAGTCGACGATATAAAACAGTTCACGGCCTTAAAACATCCTTGTATGAACGGAGTTATCCATGATATAGAAACAGGGACGGCGCACGGTCAGGCTACGATCGTAAGCATTATCGATAATTCCACGCTGGATAAGGGCTTTTTTGCAAGGGAAGTCGGCGTCTTCGCTAAAGTTGGTACAGACGGAACCGAAAAACTTTATGCTTATACGAATGGCGGGAACTACGTTGACTATATGCCGGATAAAACAACGCCGGTATCGGAAAACAAGGTCGTCATTACCCTGGTTACGGCCAATGCCGGGAATATCCAGGCTATTATCGATAAGTCTAAAATTTATGCGACACGGCAGGAAGTAGAAGACGACTTCGATACCCATAATGTAGACCCTAATGCACACGCCAACATTATCAAGAAGATGCAGGATGTCATAGCTAAATTGGATACGGTCTACGAAAAACAGCAGAACTTATATAAAGACATTTTCCATATCGGAGCGACGTATATTAGTTTTGACAAAACAAACCCCGGAACATGGATGACCGGTACGACGTGGGAATTGACAGGTCAAGGGCGTACTATCGTAGGCGCTGGGACTGCCGACAGTGGGAACGCTTATGTTGCTGGTTCCAAAGGCGGGGCGGAAACGAATACATTAGCTGTCGAAAATATGCCGCCTCATGCTTTCAAAGGGACGACCGATAAAAGCGGAAGCCATACCCATACTGGGTCAACCTCAACAGGTGGAAACCATACGCACAACGGGAATACTGCTTATAATGGCGACCACAGACATTTTATTGCTAATACAGATGAAAATAAAGGTGCAATACTTAACAGTAATACCCACCTGGAACGCTTTTACATGTACGATAGCTATGAAAACTTTAGATTATGGGGTACCGGAAGCGAAGCAACTGTCGGCTTAACGAGTCAAAACGGGAACCACAACCATACTTTTATGACGAACGAAGCCGGGAACCATAACCACACCTTTACGACCGCAACCAATGGCGAACATACCCATACATTTAAAACGGAAACATTAGGTTCCGGAAAAGCCGTTAACAATATGCAACCTTATGTCGTAACTTACATTTGGCGGCGTATTGCTTAATGTATAATTTTTTAGAAAGGTCTGATATGAATGGATGTTAATTTTGACGACATCAAAAAGGACATGATCAACGGTGCAAAGGACATCGTAACTGAACAGGCGAAACAGGATTTCGTGAACTGGGTAGACGTTACTGTCATGCCGAACGTCCGCGACGTTATCGACGCTTATGTTGACCAGGTTAAAGCTGACAGCGACAACGAAACCGGCTGGTCGAAATTCCGGGACAAGTTCTTTATTCCGTATTTGGTACAGGGTGCCTTATATTTAATTAATGCTTCGCTGAAACGTATCCAGACGAAGTGATGACGGATGAACGACGAACTGACGACCGCTATTTTAAATAAACTCAACACGATCGAGGCGCGGCAAACGAAACAAGACGAAGTCCTGCGGACTATTTCGGAGCGTATAGCCAGACTAGAAGCACGGCTCGATATGCACGACGAAAAACTAAAAGAGAACGAAGAGAGCGTCGACGATCTGGAGGAGATCAAAAACAAGGGAATGGGCGCAAAAAACGTCGTTCTATGGGGAATTTCAGTCGCTCTATCATTATTGGCTATATTTCACGAATTTTTCAAGTAAAGGGCAGAATATTGAAGACTCAAATTATTATCGTAGTGGTGTATCTTGCGGCATGGGTAGCCAATGGCGCCTTTCATATGTCTTTTGACTTAGGCGCCTTGGTTACTTTTTATTTAGCGGTAGCCGGTAAAGATGTAGCCGGTTATACCGTAAATTCGTTATTTAACAGTAAAAGAGGAGAAGCACCAAATGCAAAACATTGACTTTTCGGATTTAGCCGATTTGACGACAAACGCTTTTTATGACATCTGGGACCTGGCTGGAGATTACGGCCGCGATCCAAAAATTTATATGCATTGGTCGGCCGGGTTATACGATACCTGTTTCGAGGACTATCATATAAATATCACGTCGGACGGCCTTTTATATGCCAGTACCGAAAATTTAGCCAAAGTAAAAGCTCATACGTACCATCGGAACAGCGGGGCTATCGGTATATCCATGTGTTGTTGTTATGGCGCCACATCTGAAAGCTTAGGGGATTATCCGCCGACAGCAGCTCAGATCGAGTCGATGGCAAAAGCCGTGGCTATTATGGCTAATCGGTTATGGCTTACCATCGATAAAAACCATGTCATGACGCACGGAGAAGCCGCCGATAATGAAGATGGGATTGAACCCCATGATCCATACGGCCCTAAAACGACTTGTGAACGCTGGGACCTGGAATATCTGGGTACACCGGAAAGCCCGTCGTTCAACCCGTGGGCGACAGACGGAAGCCGTGGCGGCGATATCCTTCGCGGGAAAGCCATCTGGTATAGCCAGCACTAATTTTTAATTTAGTCATATATTTCTCTCTCCTAAAAAAAGGACGCCGTCGGTTATCCGGCGGCGTTTTTCTTTTTGCCTATTCTTCATATTATCCCTTATTATTTCACTCATAAGAATAGGAGCCTGGGACGCCATCGGCGGCTTTTATGAACCCGATGACGCGCTGAAATATAGAAATGTTTCTGGATAGGCTACGAAAGAACGTAGTATATCCCAAAAAGGAGCCGTTGGCATCTATCCTTTATTGGATATAAAAAAAATAAGGTCGTTTCATAATGAAACAACCTTAAATGACCAGGACTCTATAAAAGGAGCCGAAGGCAATAAAATTTTATTGAACGTATATAAAATATTATAGATATATAATATATATATTCGACATTGACTAGTCAAATTCCTGCTAAAAATTTATAAAGAAAATATAAAATACAAAAAGAGCCGCCTTTTACAGCGGCCCTTCCTGCAAGCGTGAATAACAAACACTTGATCTTACGGCACTTATATTATAATATACGATAACCGTTATGTCAAACGAATTAATATTAACAAATAAAGTTGACCTATGTTATAATAACTATGGAACCGTAAGCAAGGCCGAAAGGACTTGGTCTTATGGCGAAATATAAATACATCACGTACAGACCCGAAAGGAAGCAGTACCAGGTCAAAGTAAGGATGGCCGGTAAGTCCATCGTAAAGACGGCGCCGACTTTAAACGAAGCGCTCCTAATTCGTGGGAAACTCTTGAAAGCCAGGGGGAATAAAGCCGACGAACTCTTTTATTTAACCAAAAACGGCGCCCTGAAACACGAAGAACAAGGGAACCTAAAGGAAAGCATGACGGTATGGTATAAGCGGCAGAAAGCACCTTTCGTCGAAAAAGGGACCCGTACACGGTATGAAGGGGTTATGCGGAATTATATCTTTCCTTATTTAGGCGACATGGAACCGAAAGCGGTCACGCGCGATATGATCCAGACATTCTCTTTTGCTGTCAACGAAAAAGTGACGGTAGCTTCGACCCGCTCCGTTATATCCCTGCTTAACCAGTATTTTAACTGGATAGGCGGTGAAAACCCTTGTACAGGTGTTGCTTATCGGAGAGAGGTAAAAACACGCCGGAAACGTCTGGCCTTCACGAAAGAGCAGGAAAGAGCCTTTTTAGCGCTCGTACGGAGTGAAGACTACGATCTGTATTTCCTGTTAAATATGTACTTTGAAACGGGATGCAGGCGCGGTGAACTGATTGCCTGCCTATGGAACCAGATAGACTGGTATAACGGCACCTTGCATATTGAACCGACTTTAGTAGATGACGGCAAGGGCGGCGTGATCCGGAAGCCTTATCCAAAGAACCGGTCGAGTATCCGCGATATCCCGTTGACGAAAAAGACCCTGTTCATCTTACGGAGCGTCTACGATCAGCGAAAGAAGTACACCTATCATATCGACGACCGGTATATCTTCTTGACGAAGGAAGGGAAGCCAGTAAGGCCGGAAACATTGACGGCGGCTTTTAAAAGATATCGGGAACGTGCCGGACTGCCGGAAGGGTTATCCTTACATAGTACCCGGCATACGTTCGCATCCCGTTTGATGCGTGCCGGTGTACCTATCCATATTATATGTAAGGTAGGCGGCTGGGAGTCCTCGAAGATCTTACTTGATGTTTATACACACGTTACGCAAAATGAAGTACGAAATGCCTTGTATAAAGCCTTTAAATAATGCGTGTAAAACCTCGTGGGTGGTTTTTTGGGTGGCAACAAAATTATGAAAGAACCGTGTATAGTTAAAAAAATTGAACAGTTAAACGAAGTACTGGAAAGTATCTTTTGCCTTTATACCTCCAGATATTCCGTTTCGATTGACATTGTCAATCCGTTATGTTACACTAACGGAAGAGCTACAAGATAGCTGGAATTGTTTTTTTAGGAGGATTTTGTTATGCACGGTAAAGTAAAATGGTTTAGCGCAGAAAAAGGTTATGGCTTCATCGAAAGAGAAGATGGCGGCGACGTTTTCGTTCACTTCTCCGCTATCCAGGAAGATGGCTTCAAATCCTTGACCGAAGGTCAGGAAGTTGAATTCGACATCGTTGAAGGTGCGCGCGGACCGCAGGCAGCTAACGTAGTTAAATGCTAATCGGAAAGTAAAATAGACCTTTTAAGGGGCTCACGGGACGGCTTCGGCCAGCCTGTGCGGCCCTTTTTTTTGCCCTCTATAACTGTATAAAAACACGAAAAAGTTTGCATAAATACTTGCAATATTCATACGGCTGTGCTATGATATATCCATCGAACAAGTTCTGGTCTTAACTTATTGGAGGATGGATATACATTAAACATGCAAATAGCTTCGTAGATTATACAACAGATGAATTGAAAGGAATTTTATTACTGGCCGAAAAGATCAAACAGCATCCGGATGACTACAGCCATATCCTGGACGGCAAGAAATTGTATACGCTCTTTGAAAAGACGTCGAACCGGACGTACCTGTCCTTTTCCATCGGCATGGAAGAATTAGGCGGCAAAGCCTATAATCAGCTGTGGAAGGACAGCAATTTCACCATCGGCGACCTCATGAGCGAAGTCAAATACGTCTGCCGCAACGTCGACTGCATCATGGGCCGGTTCAAGAAAGCCGAAACGACGGAAGGCTTCATGAAGAACGCCACCGTCCCGGTCATCAACGGCTGCGACAATACGTTCCACCCGACGCAGGCCCTGGCCGACATGCTGACGCTCTACGAAAAGACGGGCCATTTCGAAGCCAAGGTCCTCTACATCGGCGCCAAGAACAATACGTACAATTCGCTCAGCGAAATCGTCACCAAGATGGGCGGCATGATGTACGGCCTGACACCGTTCAGCCAGGTCACCAATGTACCGGCCGACTTCTACGACAAACTGACGGCGACGGGTCATTATAAGGAATTGCCGACGGATATCTCCAAAGAAGAGCTGAAGAAAGTCGTCGCCGATGTGGACTGCGTCTATACCGACACCTGGGTCGACATGGAATTTTTCACCAACCCGGACTATGCCGAAAAGAAGAACCAGATCATCAACATGATGATGCCCTATCAGATTGACGCTGCCCTCATGGAAGGCACGGATACCATGGTCTTCCACGATATGCCAATCCATCCGGGCTATGAAATCACGCAGGACGTCATGGAAAAACACTTGGAAACCATCCTCGACGAAGCCGAAAACAGACGGCACGCCGAAAAAGGATTGTTAGTCTACCTCATTACAGGGAAATTGGATTGGTAGTGACTCTCATGCGGGCCGCCCTTTGGGACGGCCCCTACGAATAAAGGATTACAAAAAAAGGGATTGTCGCATGTGCGGCAATCTCTTTTTTCATCCCAATCCCAGGCAGACCAGGGGGATGGTGATGATGGAGCAGAGTGTCGTGACCAGGAGCATGCCGGCGGCGTAATTGCTGTCTGAGTGCTGGTTCTGGGCCAGCATGACGATGACGGCCATACTGGGCAGGGCCGGCAGGATGCTCATGGTGAGGGTTATGTCATGAGGGACCTGCAGGAATCGGCAGATTTCATAGAAGACGAGCGGGAAGAGGCACATCTTGACGGCGACGGCGCCATAGATTTCTTTCTTTCGGATGTACTGGGGGATGTCGATGTAGCAGAACAGGCCGCCCAGGTAAATCAGGGCCATGGGGGGGGTCAGGAGTCCGGCTTTGGTCAGGGCCGCATTGATGGGTTCCGGCAGGTGGAGTCCGATGAAGAGGCCCAGGATGGACAGGATGATGGCGATTGTCGCCGGATTGATCATCTTCATTAGGCGGCTGATGACGGACATGGTATTTTCCCGGTCCACCGGCGCCGTCAGATTGACACCCAGCGTCCACAGCAGGAACTGGTCGATGACCGTGAACAAGGCGATGTAGAGCATACCCTGTTCCGGGAAGAGGGCTGCAATGATGGGAATACCCATGAAACCGATGTTGCCGAACATGGAGCAGGCCCGGTAGACGTGATTTTCATTGCCTTTCAAGCCGAAGAGGCGTGCCAAAAAGCGGCAGAGCAGGTATAATAGGAAGTACATCAACAGGGAAATGGCCAGGATCGGCAGGGCGCTGATGAACTGCTGACGCGTCGCCCCGTTGAGGGTATTGGTGAACAAGAGCAGGGGCATGGAGACCTTGGTGATGAATTGCGAGAACACGCCAAGGGAACGGCTGTCCAGGACGTGCATACGCACGGCAACCATGCCGATGAGGAGATAGATGACGAAACCGATGATTTGCGATAAGACAATGGAAAAATAGCTCATTAGCCGGACTCCTTTCTAAAACGCCCTTATTTTATCATGCTTGTCATAGAGGCCTTGGGAGAAAGCCTGGGGAACGGGGCCCTGGATGGCTTCCTCTTTTCCGATGCTCAGGCCATGGACCTGCCTTTTACTTGCCAGCGCCTGTTCGCCATCCGCCAGTCCTTCATCTGCTCCCAGGCTTTGCTGGACCAGTATCGGACGGTGGGGGCAGTCATCGCCCATCTGCCCTTCCTGACCAAGTCCAACAGCCAGGACTATGTCGTCAAGATGCGCCGGACGTGCGGCCAGGTCTTCGGCCAGCCCTTTGAGGAATCCCGCCTGTGCTATAGTTTGTCCGAACAGTTCCTGCTGCTCAGCCTGTCCCAGGGCTTTGCCATCCTGCCCATGCCCGAAGGCGATGTCTATCCCGGCCTGAGCGTCATCCCCTTGGACGATGACTTTACCGAATATGCCGTCCTGGCTTATCGGCCGGACAGCATGACCGAAGAATTGCAGAAGTTTTTATCCCTTTTTTCCGGGATGCCAGAGTTCGCTGAGAGCGACGCCACCGAGGATGCAGGCCGCTCCCAGCCATTGCAGGGACGTCAGGTTTTCCCTGAGGATGAGGGCTGACAGGGCCAGGGCCGTGAAGGGTTCCAGATAGCCGCAGATGGAGACGCTCTGGGCCGACAGGCGCTGGACGCCGGAGAAATAGAGGTAGTAGCCGAGGCCCGTGTTGACGACGCCCAGGCAGATCATGCAGGCGATGTGGCTCATATTCAGGCTGACCGGTGCCGACGGCATGGACAGGG